>VOFJ01000430.1_pt1 | contig 74000 bp, 107 predicted proteins | sample 5384081 | NCBI WGS metagenome assembly VOFJ01 (sample SAMN12384729, study PRJNA508395) | human gut metagenome | isolation source: healthy gut I | host: Homo sapiens | reverse complement strand
TATTGTATCAACAACTTGCCGATGGATTCCGTTTCAAGTACATGAGGATTTTTTGTCTGTGTCATAGAGCGTTATTTAGTCGGGGATTAAAATTTCAATTTTTTTCTATTTCCCCGGTTACTTTATAATATTTCCAGGTTCCTGTGCGTCGTCCTTTCTTATATTTTCCTTCTCCGAAGAGATGGCCGGTAGAATAATAGAAACGGGCCTCACCGTGCCTCAGCCCCCTATTATACTCCAACTCGGTTTTCAAAGTTCCATCGGAAAAAAATTCTTTATAAGCCGTAATCTTACCATTATCGTATGTCACCTGTACAGCAACTACCCCATCCGGATAGAAAAAACGGGATTCTCCCTGCAGCTTACCTTCCCGGTAGAGCAACTGCGCGACAACCTGCCCCTGCCGATCGGTAATCTTCCAAATGCCTTCCGGGTCACCGTTACTTAGTTTGCCGGCATAGTCCAGTTGCTCAGTCCGATAAGCATAATCTCCCCGGGTACTCACGGCGATGCTATCGGGAATCACCACATGATAATACCCGGACTCGATCAAGTCGGCCTGTTTTTCGAGTGACCGACTGAGTTCGCGGATCTCGTAATCCCGGGCAGCATCGACATTGTGAATAGCCACCAAATGCGTTTCATACCCACTTCCAGCATTGGTCAAAGTGAAACCGATGGCCTCGAAACTCTGAAAAGCCCCCTTATTCTTTACAAATTCAGCACGATCTTCCGGTGGCAAAGAACGAAAGAGATATTCGTAGGTCTCGGGCGAACTGACATATCCGTATATATTACTCCGGTTACCCAATTCACTCATCAGATCATTGTATATTTCGTCCTGAACGAGGGTATTCCCCAAGGAATAATCTTTTTATCATAGCAGCCAGGGTAGACGACGAATTACTGAATACCACATAATCGCCGATAAAGGTATAGTAGGGCTTGTCGAACTTACTGAACCATTTCCCCAGAAACATATTGAAAAAAAACCTTTCAGGCTGAGATAACCGATTGTATGTCCGTTATAATCGATATTCCGGAAACGCACAGGGGTCTTCCGCCCGATTTGTTCAGCCAGATAAGCCAGCTGATCTTTAGCCAGATCGATATCTTTGGCCCGGATGGCCAGTATCAGGTTATCCAGCCGGTTTTCCTGATCGACTGCCGGTTTGACAATCGCTATTTCATTCCCCATCCACGAAGTGAAATAATCCGGCCAGATCCAATCCCAGAAATTTATTCAAGCGGGTTACGGTCTTTTCATATCCCTGAAATTCTTTCAGGTTATTTACCTTATAATCTTCCAGCAATATATTCTCAAGCTCTTCGAACGAACTGTAACATACCGATACGTATGCCGCCACATGATTACCGATAATCTCTCTGACCGACGATTTATTACCCTCCACCAGATTTAAAGCACTCCATAGTGAAAAGTTATGCCTGCTGGGATAGGTTTTCCCCGAAAAGGCAAGCGCTTTTATCCTGCAGTTGCAAAGCTAACGCTGTCGTCTCGAAAGCAGAAGAATCGGCATTGGTGGCAGCTTCACCCCAAAAAGCATCTTCATCCATTTTTCGAACCGGGTATGTTCGAGTTCCAGACGGATATCCCCGGTATTGCTTTGTTCCTGGAAAGCCGGATGTCGCCCGCAAGTCTTCCAGGCCCGGGTGACTAATTTTTCAGAAAAGGAGATAAACAACAGATTGGCTTTAATCGCATAATATAATTTCAGCTCCCCGATCCTGATCCCGGTAACGTCTCCCTTCCTGCTCATTTGTCCGTCGCCCAGCACCCCTCCCACCAAGCCGTCGAATGCCTGGATAACATTCAGTTTCCCAAGATCGCAGACATACAATAAGTCATAATCGGTTGCAGAAACCAAATGGCAGGACACCGCAAAAGGGCGGTCTGTCAGTAATTTTCTCAATCCGGGATATACCTCGCTCAACGAATCGGCCAGATTCAGATTGGCATGATATATCTTCGAAGTAAGGATATGCTTTCAGAGATGCCCAAATCCGATTCCGGTATAATTTGTCACGTATTCGATTAAAAGAAGGGGTCTCGACAATAAATACCGCATCTTCAGGAATCCCTTCCCTGACGCGATACATACCGGATTGACGGAAAACCAGATACCAAATTCCGCCTACCGCCAAAAAAAGCAAGAGTACCAAAAACACCAGACGCCTTTTCATAAAATAACGAATAGATAGATTCAGACGAAAATACACAATTTTCTGCTATCTTTGCCGGTCCGATCTTTAAAAAATACGCCTGGTTTTATATAAACAGAATCCATATGCGTTTTACAAATCGTCAAATCTTAAAAATTGCAGGTCCGATACTCGTCAGTGTCCTTATGGAACATCTGATCGGAATGACAGATACCGCTTTTTTTGGGAAGAGTCGGAGAAGTAGAACTGGGAGCTTCAGCCCTGGCAGGAGTGTATTATCTGGCCATTTTCATGCTGGGTTTTCGGTTTCAGTACAGGGGTACAGATTATGATCGGCCGGCGAAACGGAGAAGGAAATTATACGGCGATCGGCGAGCTGTTCAACCAGGGATTCGTATTCCAATTTCTTCTGGCTACTTTTATCTTTTTTGCTACCCGTTTCGGCTCTCCTTTGCTACTCCGGCATCTGATCGACTCGCCACAGGTATACGAAGCTACTTTAGAGTATATGAACCGGAGAATTTTCGGTTTGTTCTTTTTTCGTTTACGGCGTTGATGTTTCGTGCCTTTTATGTCGGAATTGCCGATACGCGGACACTAACCGCCAACTCCCCTGGTGATGGTCGGTACGAATGTTGTGCTCAACTATATCCTGATATTCGGGAAACTGGGTTTTCCTGCTTTAGGAATTGCAGGGGCAGCGATTGCTTCCGTCCTTGCAGAAGTCACGTCGTTGCTCTTTTTTATCGTATACACCGGCTTGAAGATCGACCGGCAGAAATATCGTCTTTACCGTTTCCACCCCGCATAGAAATCCACTTACTCAAACGGATTTTGGGTATCTCGATCTGGACAATGGTGCAGGCATTTATTTCTATCAGCACCTGGTTTTTATTTTTTATCGCTGTCGAACACCTCGGAGAACGGCCTTTAGCCATTACCAATGTGTTAAGGAATATTTCCTCCCTTTTCTTTATTATCGTCAGTGCTTTCGCCACTACCGCCAGTTCATTGGTAAGTAACCTGATGGGGTCCGGAGATTCCGGCAGGGTAATGGATACTTTCAAAAAAGTGTCCCGGCTATGTTATGTTTTTATCCTCCCCCGATATTCGTGATGGCTTTATTCCCCAACAGCGTCATGCGGATCTATACGGATAACTCCGCTCTTATCCAAAGCGCGGTACCGGCCTATTATGTGATGATCTTCGTCTATCTGGTCAGTGTACCGGCTAATATTTTATTCAATACCGTATCCGGAACAGGAAATACCCGTTCGGCACTTTTTTTATCGAGCTGATCGCTTTTGGTGGCCTATGTCCTGTCGGTGATCTATCTGGTGATCTACCTAAAAGCCGACGTCGCTATTTGCTGGACAACCGAATACATCTACCTGGTTTGTATGTTTTCATTAACCTATTGGTATATGAAAAAGGAAACTGGAAAAACAAAAAAATCTGATCCGCTTTATCCGTTTTTAGTGTTTTCACTCTGCGCGGCGACGACAGAACATACTTTTAAAGACTTGCCATCCCACTTCTCCCATCCAACGGTAAAGAATCGGTTTTCCCAATTGCCAGGCCATATTGATCCATGGATTACCCGCAAAGCCCGGGCCACCCTGCTTTTCACCATTATTCCTCCGGTGTGGCATAAGGACGGCAGAAATTTCCGACCACATCAACCGTCCGGCATGAGAGCGGATATATTGCCAGTCAGCGGAAATTTTCTCCTCCGTTTCCTGACACAGCCGTCGGATCTCCCGCTTCTCCAGGATAACCTGGCCGAGAGGGGTTTTGGGATTGACCTTTGTCGTCTTCATCGTCATTCGCTTGCAAAGCTTCGATAACCATATTCATTATCCCGATCCGATTCCATGTTTCATTCCCCAGACTATCAAAGTGAACAATAGGTAAAAACCTCCGACAATCAGAAAACCGAGCGCCGGACTATCCAATAATTCCCCCAGATAGCACCCTAAGGCGACAAACAGAAACAGAACCGTAAAAAGGACAGTAATAACAAGATAAGGCTATGTGAGAGAGAACTGCAAGAACGATAGCAGTCCTCTCGATAGCCATTAATTTCAGTAGACGGAGTTTCAACCTGGCATAAGTTGAAATATCTTCCTTCAATTCAGTAAATATTTTCCCTGCAGTATTCTCCATCACCTCCCTGGTCAGTTAACCGACTTTTCAGAGTTCTTTACCCGATCTTTCAGGTTATTCACGTCTTTCCGGTAACTTTCGGCATATTGGGCTTGTTTTTGTTCATCAGCCTCAGCCCTGTTGTCCATCGTTTGCCGGAAATCATTTGCTTTCTGAGAAAGGTCGTCGGCGGTAGCACTAGCCTTATTACCGGCGGCCTCAGCCCATTCTTCGGCTTTATCCCCGGCTTTACCGGCCCACTGGCGTGCTTTATCGCCAGCCTCTTCGGACCATTCCCCGGCCTTACCGGCAAACTTCGAACCGGCATGTTCAGCTTTTGCTTTTACTTTTGAGAATACCGACCGGGCACCGTCTTTGATCCCATGTCCCACTTCCCGCAGCTCTTCCTCCAGTTTCCGGCGATGTTCACCTGTCATCAGGTAGCCGACAGCGGCTCCGACAAGTGCTCCAATCCCCAAACCTAACAATAGTTTTGAATTCTCGCTTTTCATAATCTTTTGTTTTTATCGTATTGTACATACTCAACGAAAGGAGAAAGCAAAAAGTTTGGTTTTTAAATAAACTTAAAGCAAATTTCAAGACAACAACTCTAAAACCTTTTCCGGCCGGCTAAAATCAGGAATGACAGCTGAAACTTTATCGCCAATGGCCTCTTCAGGATTCGTCGTCGCCAATCCGATCACCCGCATCCCGGCAACCGTACCCGCTTGTATTCCGGAAAAGGAGTCCTCGAAAACGACACATTCTCCGGGATCCACCTGCAAATCCCGGGCAGCCAGCAAATAGCACATCGGATCGGGTTTGCCGGACGTTATCCGATCGGCCGTTACAATCGTATCGAAAACCTTCTCTATGTCCATGAGCTTTAAAGCACGCTCTATTTTAATCCGATAAGAACTGGTTACCAGGCCCACCCGATATCCCTTTGTTTTAAGCATATGCAAAAACCGAACGGCTCCTTTTACTTCCGGAAAATCCATCGTCTCTTCGTATTCATCACAGGCCCGGGTAATCTTCCCGAGTTCTTCGGAAGAATAATCCGAAAAATAAAGTTCATAAATCCGTTGTAAAGTCGTCCCTTTTATTTTTGCCGGAAAATCCGGAATACCGATATGATATTTTTCCGCCACTTGTCTCCAGAAAATATCGTAGAGCGGCTCCGTATCCGCCACTACACCGTCGAAATCAAAGAATATCGTCGTTATGTCCATAGTTATAAAGTTGCTTGATTAATGGAAAGCAAAGTTATTATTTTATTCAAAACATCCCCCCCCAAAGTTTTTATCTCACTTCGGGAGGATGTGCAGGCAAATATTTTTCGATATCCTGATTTTTTAAGGAAAGAACGTTTGAATTGTTATCGATTAATCCTTGTATTCGAAACTGATGGTGGATACATCCTCTTCATCCGTACAGGTAATCGACTTTATGCCCCCCCATTCTTCGTATGTATATAGGTGAACGGTAAATTACCGTAGATTACATCCGAAGAGGTAGGAAGATTGGCAGAGGAGTTTCCGCAAAGCCCTAAAAGGTGCGGGGAAAAATCACTATTTTCCGTAATGGCCGTAAGGATAAATTTGTAAATACAAATAACGGGGTCTACGCCATTCGTGATATTCTTTTTTGTTCTCCGAATTTAAGTCCGCCTCCGTCGATGGCAACCAAGTTGTTATCGGTATATTTGTATTCTACCGGATACTCCTCCTTTTCTATTTCTCCATCTTCATTCTCTCCCTCATATACTCCGATCACAGAAGTAAGGTAGTTATCGGTATACTCAATCTGAACGACGTGCCGTAAGCATCCACATAACTGGCTATTTTACCGTCTTTCAGGACATAAGTGAATGTTTCGGCTTCTTCTTCATCAGCGATAAGAATCTGTTCACCTTCCCGTCTTACATTGTAAATCATTTCTTGCGTTTCGCCCTCTGCTTCTACGGTATATCCGATTTTCTCAATTTGTCCGCCTTCTCCATAAGTCAGGGTATATTCTATCGTGCCCAAATAATCCGAAAAAGATGACTTTGGTGAGCGTTTTCTCCACTTTGTTCACAATCACTTCCACCGTCCCCAATTCATACTCCTCATTGTTTTGGCGCACGATGACCTTCTAGTTACCGGCTTCTGCGTCGGAAACAGGCACGGTAAAGGTCACGCTTGTAGCCGTGAACGCTGCCCCTTCGATGTCTAAGGTTTTGGTAGCATCCGCACTGTTTTTTGAGAATGAGTTTGGCAGCTGTGACAAAGTCTTTGCCGTTAACGGTGACTTCCTCACCGGCGGTGAAGGTTTCCGGCAGGGTTGCGGTCGGAGCAACGGGAGGCGTCGGTTCGTCGTCATTGTCCGAGCAGGCGGTGAAAGCACATGCGCTGCATACCATCAGCAGCATAATCTAAATGTTCTTCATAACTTTAAATTTTAAAAGGTTAATAAATTACCACATCGATACATTGTGCCGTGTCGAAAAATTTGCGGGCAAATGCCACAATGTCTTTCGCACGGATTTGGTCGATGATACCGTCGAAATAGCGGGGGTCATCGAGCTGGGTATGGGTGCGGTTGTAAAATTGCAGGTTTTCCGTCCAGTAGGCCACATTCTTTTCGGCAAACGCCTTTTGGTGTTCTTGTTTAAGCACCAACAGATAGTATTCGGCGTCATCTTCGGAGATACCTTCCTCTATGAACTGCCGGATTTGGTCGTGGACAATCTGGCGCATCCGGGGACCTTTGGCCTGCGAGCTTTCGAACTGCACGGCAAAGGTCTGGTCGTAGAACGGGTAATCCTCCGCTTCCGTGTGGAGTTGTACCCCGTAGGAACCACCCTCGTCCTCGCGGATGATTTGCCGGAAGAGGTTGTCGAAATGCTTCTGCAGGACGTGGAAACAGATTTTATCCGACGCCTTGGTTTTCAGGTGGTTTTTGTATTCGATACTGACCATGTACTTCTCTTCGGGCAATCCTAAACGGATGTCGCGTGTAGCGGATGCCGTGCTGGCATACCGGTGGTGCACCGGCGTCTCGCGGACGTTGCGCGCCGGCAGGGAAGCGATGTAAAGCTCCACTAACCTGCGGGCCTCTTCACGGGGAGGTCACCGACGAGATAGAAAGCGAAATCGGCAGCGTTGCGGAAACGCTCGTCGTAAATTTCCACCATCCGGTCGTAATCCATCGCCGCATAGTAAGCCGTATCCGTTTTGCGGATGCGGGGCGACGGCAGGGTGTGCAGCTCTTGCATGACGGAGGCTATCGAGTCGTCGGTCGTCGGTTTGGCGTAGGTGCGCTGAATTTTGTTGGCACGCACATATTTGTCGAAATCCGGACGGCTGAACCGGGGATGTACAACGGTCAGGTGAAAAAAACTGGAAAGCAATCTCCGCATCGTCGCGTGTACTGCTGCAACTGATACTTTCCGACCGTTCGCCGAGGTCGATATTGATGTCGATATTGTGTCCGCGCATGATAGCGTTGAGCAGCCGGGCGGGGTATTTGTACAGCCCGTATTGCAGGAACAGGGTATTCAACGCATCGGCCGAGGGCAGGTCTTCCGCCGGCAGCAGGGAGCGGCCTCCGGGACTTCCAGCTAAGAGATTGAAAGCACCGCTTTCATAATCGTTGTGTTTGTAGTAGACCTTGGCGCCGTTGCTCAGGGTCCATTCCTCCGCACCGGGACCTTTCAGCCTTTTGGTCTTGACAATGCGGCCGGCAACAGGAGTGAAATCCATCAGGGACGGCAGCGTATCGGCAACAGCCTGCACGTAAGGTGCCGGCGAGGATTGCCGGGCTTCGCGGAGCAGTCGTGTCAAGGTTTCGCTGTCCGGGAACGGATAATCCGGATTATTGCCCTGTACGGCATAAATGCGGTTGAGGTCTCCGGCATTCCAACGGTCGAGCCAGGCATGTACGGCGCGGCTGTCAATGGAATCGAGCAGGTGCCAGGCGGCGTCTAATTTCTCAGCCACTTCGGCCAGCGGATAACCGAGCAGAAAATGGTCCTGATAGACTTTCAGGTAGACACTGTTGGGCATACGACGGAGCATAGCCGCAGACTGTTTCAACCCGAGACGATAGTTGTCCGTCAACTCCTTTAGCTTCTGGTCCGTGATGGCGTAACGATGAATGCGTTCAAGCTGTTCCAGCACTTGCCGAACCGCTTCCTTTTTCCATGCCGGGCAGAGGGGTAATGGCGATATTCTGCCCCTCGTAATGACGCACAATGTCGTGTACACCGGCCTGTGCACTAAGGAACAAGGCATCCTCTTCCTGAATAAAATCATTGAGGCGCTCGCCGACGATTTGATTGTAAAACTCCCGGCACAACTGGTCTTTCACCTGTTCGCCGAGTGTACGGAATTCCGGCTTGCGGAAACGTTTCATCAGTACGACGGCGTTCTGGGGAATATCTTCGTCGATAAGCCGGCAATACTGGGGCTCTTCGTTGTCCGGAATGGCATATGTCACCCGCGGTTTGGCATTCACGCGCTTCGGAATGCCGGCAAAGAGGCGTTTCACTCCGGCCTCCACGGCATCGGGGTCGATGTCGCCGAGGACAATGACCGCCTGCTGGTCGGGACGGTAAAAATCGTGATAATAGGCGCGCACTTCGTCGGCAGTGAAGTGGTTCAGGACTTCCGGAGTACCCGATAACGTCGTGGGTGGCGTACTTGCTGTGGTTGTAGAGATAAGCGTTGAGTTGGCTCTGCATCCGTTGCGAAAGGTCCATTCCCTGACGGCGTTCTTCGAGGATGACTTTGCGCTCGATTTCCATTTCGTCGGCGCGCAGTTGCAGGAAGCCCGACCAATCGTGCAGGATAAGCAGGCAGGAATCTACCAGCCCGCCGTCCGTCGTGGGAACGCCGTCGATGTGATACACGGTTTCATCCGCACCCGTATAGGCATTCAAATCCTGAATGCCCCGGCGTTTCAGGAAAGCGGGTACGCCTTCCGGGAAATGCTCCGTAGCATGGAAAGCCATGTGCTCCAGCACGTGGGCCAGTCCGTTTTGATGTTCCTCTTCCATCAGGGCACCCACGTTCTGCACCAAATAGAAGTCGGCTTTCCCTGCGGATGCACCCGTGGCACGGATATAATAAGTCAGTCCGTTATCCAACCGCCCGTGACGGAACGGCGTTTCCCGGGGCTGCCGACACGCGGAAGACGCAGACGGTCAGAAATGTCAGAAGGAATATTCTCATAGGTCGTTCAGTTTTTCACGAATCATATTCTGCAACTGCACTTTTACGGCTTCTTCCGGAATGCCGGCACAAACGATAAAGGCCTGGTTGAGGCTTTGTTTCGCCTTGGCCGAATCGCCGGTTTTCTGCTGGTTTTCCGCTAATAACATCAACAGGCGGGCGCGCAGTTGGGCGGTCATGTCAAACGTCAGCGCACGGTCCAACCATTGAATCAGCATGGGACGGGCATTGTCCGGCGGATTGCCTTGGTAAATGCCGTAGAGGTCTTCGATGGGCTGAGTGTAATCGTTAATACTCAACGCCTTTCCGGCTCCTGCGAAATATTTGTTCATGTTCTCAAAAAAGAGAGGCAGGTTGTGGCGGAACAGGTTGAAATAACTGTCTGCCAGCAGGGTCACCGCTTCAACCGCCGTCAGGTCGCCGAACGGCATGCCGGCATAAATGGCCCCGGAGGTCACCGCCGATGCGTCCGAGGGCCCTGCCTGTAGTCGGTCTTGCCGGTACTGCAAAGCCGCAGGATATACGTGTTGTAAAGTCCGATAAGGTAATTTTGCACCGTTTCCTTGTCTACCGCTTCGCCGTAACGGTCGTAATTTTTGACCACGAAATCGAATATCCCGTCTTGTTTTTCCATTTCGGGATGATAAAGCGAAAGGATGGTAAAATCGGTCGGGTTAATCATGTTCTCCAATTTCTTGGTTTTGAGGTACTCCGGGAAAAGGGCATCGATGCGCACTTTCCATTTTTCCTGATTATACCCGTTCTGGGTGCCGATAAAATGGGGGGGCACGAATCAGCAACTTTTGTTGCAGTTCGGTGTTTTTCCTTTTTCTTTGCGCGATTTTTCGTACAGTTTCTCAAAAGGGAGTTCCTCGCCTGTCGCAATCTGCGTTTCAAGCATCAGCACATCGGGGAGTGACGGCACCCACAAGGGTCCTCAATACTTCCCCCCCTTACTGTCGAGGAACATCAGGGTGGGCAGGGATTCCACTTTGTAGCGTTTCACCACCTCTTTATTGGCGGCCGCATCGCAGTCTAATTTGCAATTGATGAAATGTTCGTTGAAGTAGTCTCCCACCGGGGGAATGGTGAACACCTGGGCGGCCATCACCTTGCAGGGACCGCACCAATTGGCATAAAAAATCAATGAAAAGGTTCTTCTTTTCCGCCTTGGCTTTGGCCAAAGCCTCTTCAAAAGTACCCTCGGTAAACGTGATTTGGGCAAACAAACCGTTGGCCGCCACAAGCAGCAGACCAACAAACAAGAGTTTCAACTGTTTCATATTTTCAGGAATGATTTATTGCAGGATAAAGGTGAATATATCGGGGAGCACTACGCTATAGCCTTCGTTGCTGACCCGCAGAGAAACCATGTATTTCCCGGCCGGAGAGTTGACTTTGGCATCCACATACATCCGTCCGCCTCCGATAACGGAGAGGTAACGGCCGAGAGCGAAATCGGCTGCTGCCGCCTCTCCCCGGTCGCTCCGGATGCTTACCAAGGTATAGGTAATCGGTTCCGTTCCCAACAACTGCTCGATACACGAGGTGGTCCAGGGAATATCCAAAGCTTGCTGTTTCTGCAATTTCTCTAATTCCCGGGCAATGGTGAAAGGAGTTTCCAAACCGGCTTCCTGGCAGAGGGCTTTGATTTTTCTCTCTATCCGGTCCCTAATCTGGTATACAGGCTGGTACACCTCTAACTCGTATGTCACCCAAGCCTCGTATGCTTTTTCGCAATTGTCCGTCAATTCCTGCACCCGGTCCGGGTCGGCGTCGGATTCATCCTCAAACTGGTCTAAATAGGCGTTCAACTTTTCTCCGTGTTTATTCATAATACCCTCCAAACGGTCGAGTTCTTCGATGATTTTCTCCTCTTCCGCTTCGATGGTGCGGTAAGCGTTCAGGGAATCGAGAATCTCCCCGGAATAGCTGTTGAGTTGCTCTTCTAAGCGGATTACTTCTTGGTTATAATCCTCATAGCGGATAATTTTCAGACTGTCTATGGGATAGCGGGCATTTTCCGTAAACAGGTAGCCCGTGTGTTCCTTTTCGCATCCTGCCAAAGCGAACAGGGCGAAAAAGAGAGGGAGATATAGGGTATATTTATTCATGTCCGATAAATTAAGGGTTATTCAAATAAGAAATCATGTCCTAAAGCCTGCACCACCCCGTTTTCGGTCTGAATGTTGCTGGAGTAGATTCTCCGGGAGGTGGCAAACTTTTCGATAAAGAACCACAGATGCACGGCCCCTGCATTCCCAACACCCAAGTAGGACTCCTGAAACGTCCACAAGAAGGCTTCACTTCCGTCCATCAGGGTGTAGGTCTTGCCGCCTGTCTTCTCGCCGGTAGCCTCGGAACGGGAACCACGGGGTACGTCGCTCGTCAGGATGCGTTGCGGAAATGATGAGTTTTTCCAACAGACGCCGGCACTCTGCGGCGGGAATTTCATTTACCCGCCTGAAATTGTTATTGAACATATAAGTCATGATGGCCAGATTGCTGGGAGCCAGAAACGTAATCTGACCGTATTCGCCTTTGCCCTCGAACAAATCCTGTAACCCGGCATGTTGAATCATCACCCGGGTGGAATCCCAGTCACGGGGCTGTTTTTTGAAATAGTCCCACATGGAACAGTCGTGTACGCCGTAAGCAACGCCACCGTCGTGATAATTCCATTTTGTGCAGGGGCCTAAAGCCAGACCGATACACAAAAGAAGAGCTATATGTATGTAAGATTTTATTTTTGCCATAACCAATATGTATTTTGAGTCATTAATGTATTCTTTTTTCAAAAGCGTCGGAGCTAACCCAGGTATAGAGTGCACCGTTGCGGACCTCTTCGTCGGTGAGGGTTTTGAATTTACCGCGCAGCATCTCCCGGTAGTAACCGTTGCGCACAATGTCGAAATAGTACTGCCCCTCGCCGAACAATTCACGCCGGCGTTCGTTGAAAATCTCCCGGCGCAGCGCTTCCGGTTCGGTACTCCCGGCGTATGCTTCCAATCCGGCCCTCTTCCGAATCCGGTCGAGGTCGTCTTTCGCCGTCGTCTTTTGGAGCCGCGCGCGGCATTCGGCACGCAGCAACACGACGTCGGCCAACCGCCAGAAAACATAATCGCAGTCGGTGGCTACAGGTACTTTCCCCTGACCTTCCAACATCTCCGAATTGGTTTGATAATGGTAATCACGCCATTTGTGGATAAAAGCATACGGAGAGGTCACCTCTTCTCCTTCCACCGTATAGCTGACATGGCCCAAATCGTACCAGAACTCTTTCCGCCTCAAATCATTCTCTTCGGGATAGATTTCTTTCACCGTTTTCACTGAAATCCGGTTGTATTCCTGATTTTTATCGGTGGACAGGGATTGCGGACTGACATCGGTATAAGGGTAATCGATCAATTCCTGTCCCGGCAGTTCACCCGTAAAACGGGTATCGTAGATATGGGCATCATCCAATATGTCGTTGTCGATGCTGAAGATGGTTTCCTTGCTGTGGCGGTTTTTGCCGAACACATTACCGATTAAGTCCGTCATGTTTTCGAGTTCGTAGTCTCCGGCAAATTCGTCGATAACCTGTGAGGCATAGTGTTCCGCCTGTTCCCAGTATTTGGCGTCTTGCGTCAGTCCGCCCATCCAGGCATAGATATTGGCGAGAAGGGTATTGACCGACCCTCGGCTGGCGTATTGCCGGGACGTAATGGTACGGCCGTCGGCATCCGTCATTTTATCGTGTGCCGGTAAACCGAGGGCTTGTTCCGCTTCTCCGGCAGCGTATTGCAACACTTCGAGAGCCGGTTTTTTAGCTAAGGCAATGAGCGACTCCGAGCCCGGAGAAATGGGCGCATCCCCCAAATCTGGGCTATCCGGAAATAGGTTATCGCTTTGACAAAATGGGCTTGTCGGAGCCAAAAGGCCGCCCGTTCCGCCGGAATATTCTGAAAGCGGTACTCGTTGTCAATCATCAGGTCGGCCAGGCTTATCAGGGAATAATGGTCACGCCATGTGCTTTTCAGTATTCCGCCGATAAGGGTCTGGGTGGTATGCGTCGCCACATCCAATTCGCGGAAACCGGAAATGTTGGGTTTCAACTCGTCGGCATCGACAGACATATAATAATAGGGTTGTTTGCCCTTGCAAGCCGACTTCATGCAGGCCATCATGGAAGTGTGAAGAGACTCCAAATCGGCTTCACTCTGAAAGTAATTTGTCAGCGTCACAGAATTTTCGGGAGAGATATCCAGCCAGTCGTTACAAGACAGAAGCGGCAGGAATAACAAAAACAGATATATCTTTTTCATCTCGTCGGCATATTAAAATTAACGGTCAATCCTACGGTAAACTTACGGGGCAACGGATAGGAAGCAAGGTTGTCCATACCGTTGGTCGGGTCTATCAACTCCGGGTCGATACCGGAATAATTGGTCAGCAGGAAGAGGTTTTCGGCCGTCACGAAGAAACGCGCACTACTGATGCCGATTTTCCTGACAATCTCCTCTTCTAAGTTGTAACCTAACGTCAATTGTTTCAAACGCAGGAAATGTACTTTTTCGATGTCGCAGTCGAACAGACCGGAGTATTGGTAATGCAACCCGTAATTCTGGGGTTTCGGGTAGGCCGCCTGTGTACTTGCCGCACTGCTCCAGGCGTTCAGTTTGGTTACGTCGGCAAAGAGGGGAACGGAAGAGGCATCGGGTTTGAGGCTGAAATCATCGTAGATTTTCAGCGCATGGCGACCGATGGAATAATTGAAGAAGATGTTCAGGTCTAAATTCTTCCAGCGGATTTCATTGATGAATCCTCCGTGTGCTTTGGGCAGCGGACTGGCAGCCGCATATTTATCGGCGGCAGTGATGCGTCCGTCACCGTTGAGGTCCACGAGTTTACGCGCACCCGGCAGGTATACCATCCGGGTGTCGTTGTCGTAAATCAATTGCACTTCCTTGTTGGCCGTATAATATTTGGGCACTTCGTCCATACTGTTGTAGAAGCCGTCGGTTTTGAACACCATCAACTGGTGGAGCGGCCGGCCGATAATCTGGCTGTTGAAATCGAAGCCGTCCGCGCTCTTCTCAAAACGGTTCCAGTTGCGCGAAAGATTGAATTTCATACGCCACTGCACGGCTGTTTCGCGGAAAATATCGGCTATGAGCTCCAGTTCAATTCCCTGATTGGAAATGGCCATACCGTTTTGCCACTGGAAATTGAGGTATTGTGTGTTTCCCGGCAGGGTGATGCGGTTCAACTGGCCTTTGGTGTAGCGGTAATAATAGTCCAGATTGACTTTATAAGCGATAGTCTAACAAACTGATATCCAATCCGACGTCGTATTGGTTGGTTTCTTCCCAACTCAGGTTTTTGTTGATAACGCCGGCACTCGCATTCGGCAACATACCCGCATTGCCGTGAAAAGTGTAATGGCCGGGCGACAACAGTCCGTGAGAGCTAAGTAAGGTTGGTGGAATTTCTGTCCGGAGACACCCCAGCTACCGCGTATTTTAGCAAAGCTCAGCCAATAAAAGCGTTTCATAAACGGCTCTTCCGAAAAGGCCCAGCCCAAAGCAACGGAGGGGAAGGTGGCCCAGCGTACATTTTCGCCGAACACCGAGGAACCGTCACGACGCAACGTGGCTTCCAACATGTATTTTTCCTTGAAATTGTAGGTCACACGACCGAAATAACTGTTGAGGCGTTCTTCGTCGAAATTGGACAGGTAAGTGAAAGCGGAGATAAACAAGTCCTCCGTGCCGTCGCCCACATTATTCAAACCGTTATCGCCACCCCAGCCCTGCGCGCCGACGTAGTGAACGTGATCGTTCGGTCCGTTGGAACCCGAACCTTTATTGTTGAAACTCTGGTCTTTCTGGAAAGAAAGTCCCAGCAGCACATCGAAATTGTGCCGGTTTTTGATAGAGAAATTATAGCTCAGCAGGTTTTCGTTTATCAGCGAAATATCCCGCGCAATGGTTCCTTCCGAGGTCGAAAAATGGTAGGTCGGGTCCAACGCCTTCGGTTTGAAAAAAATGTTTTGATTCTGCTGGTTGAAATCCACGCCTGCCGATAGTTTCAGGTGCAGGTTGCGGATAATTTCGTAGTCCAACACCAAATTGAACCGGGCGGAATAGCTCTGATTCTTTTCCGAAGTTTCATTCAACTGTTGGAGCATCATCCGCCCCACCTCCCCGCCACCGGGAAGCAGCGTCGGCGTATCCGTCGGGTCGGAAGTAATGCTTTCCATCTTGCTGGCATTGCTTCCGGCATTGCTTCCACGACTCCGGTCGCTGTAGGTCAGTGAAAATTGGCCGTCCATCCGCAATTTTTTAGCCGGCATGGCCGTCAGGTTCGTCAATACATTGAAGCGGGTAAACCCCGTATTGACGGCGATTCCTTCCTCGTCGTAATATCCGGCACCAATCATATAGCGTACGTTTTCATTTCCGCCGGAAGCTTGAAGATTGGCATTGAGCACCTTAGCTACCTGATAATTTTGTTTCCACCAATGGGTGGAGTTGTTGTAAAACGAATTCAGACTGTCCTGCAAAGCAATGGCATTCTGCGGGCGGGTAGTACCCCAAAACCAGTTGTACATGGGGCCCTTGTCCTGGCGGTTTTCGTATACCTCTTCATACGACTCCGGCAATTTCCAGGTGCCGTCGGCCGTTTTATAAGGGGCCAGCGTGTTGTACAACGCTTCTAAATGGTACCTGCGTTCATAGTTACCGCCCCATTGGTCGGGAGCTGCGGGCAACCAGGAGGCCGAATAGGAAAAATTGGCGGAGAAGCGGGCCTTTCCAGCCTGTCCTTTCTTCGTCGTGATGAGAATGACACCGTTTCCTGCACGCGACCCGTAAATAGCAGCAGAAGCGGCATCTTTCAGTACTTCGATGGATTCAATCATCGACGGGTCTAAGTCGGACAACGTATTCGAACCGGTGACCGGTGAAGTAAACGACTGCATGGGTACGCCGTCGATGACGTAAAGCGGGTGCCGTAATTGCGGTCATCGCCCTCTCCTTCCACAAACAAAGAGTTATATCCCCGAATGGCTACCAATGAACCGCCACCGCCCGGCGAACCGGAAATGTTGCTGATTTCCACACCCGCCATGTGTCCCCTGCAAAGGTTTTCGAGGCTATGGGTAGGCAATTCCTTGAGTTCGTCGGCTTTCACGGAAGAGATTGCACTGACGACGGTACGTTTTTTTTGTGCACCGTAGGCCACTACCTGCACTTCTTCCAGGCTGGCCGTTTCGAGTTCCATCTTTACGGAAACGGCCTTTCCATCGGTATAATTAACCGTTACGGTTTTGTAGCCTACGAACGAAAAGACCAATTTTCCCTTTTTTTTCCTGCGGTACCGATAAGGTGAAATCTCCGTCCACATTCGTGGACACCCCCCCCATTTGCGTACCGTCTAACAGAACGGTAACACCCGGCATCGGCAGGTTCTCTTTTCGTCCACCACCTTTCCCTGTACTTTATAAAACTTCTGTTGTTCCACCGTTTGCGGTTGTTCACGAAACAGAATGATGGTTTTGTCTAAAATGCGGAAAGAGAAACCCGTTCCTTTCAGGCAAGCAGCGAGCACTTCTTCGATGCGGGCATTCCGCACGTCCAACGTGATGTTGGAGATATTTTTTTTACGGCAGCATCGTCGAAGAAGAAACTGAACTCCGATTGCCGGCGGATGTTGTTCATCACCTGCTCTAATGAAGCATTGTTCACTTTCAGGTCTAATTTCGCCTCCTGCGAGTATGTGTTGGCCGAGACTTGTAAAAAAGCAGCACACAGAAACAACATACAAAGTTTCATAATCTTTTTGTGTTTTGCGCCATCGCCCACCATAGCGACGGCTGTTTTCAGTTCTGTTTTCCATTGAATTTGATTTAGACTTTTATTTTGACTGATGATTTATTGCCATGAAACGGAGACCGTCCGGCCTTTGACGTGAAAAATGCACACGCCGGTTTTGTTCGATGATGCGGAGGATATCCCCGAAACGTTCGGTTTTGTCCATATCACCCGTAAACCGGATGTCCTTCACCTCCGGATTCAGATAAAACACCTCCAAGTCGTACCAACGGGCAAGGGTGGTAAAAGGTCTTCCAACCGCATATTGCGGAAAACAATCCGCCCGTCTTTCCAGGCGGTATGCAGATAAGTGTCGACCTCCCGTTTGGTCATGTAACCGTTTGTCTTCTCAAACACCCCTGTTCGCCGGGTGTCAGGCGCACACTTTGTCCGCCGACCTTTTCGGACATCTGCACGGCCCCGAAACCAATGTCGTGACAATATCCTCTTCCGGATAAGCCCGCAGGTTGAAACTCGTGCCCAACACCGTGACTTCGGCAGGACCGGAAATAACGGTGAACGGGTGTGAGGCGTCGGGATGTACATCGAAATAGGCTTCCCCGACTAAGTAAACCGTGCGTCGTTCCCCGGTAAATTTTGCACCGGATAGCGCAGCTGTGATTCGGTATTAAGCCACACCCTGGTACCGTCCGAGAGGGTCAGCAGATACTCTCTGCCCCGCGGTGTAGTCAGTGTATTACAGGGAATGTTGTCGTTGACAGCCGATACTGTGGAATAAGTAATCTGGTTTTCCCGGATTTCAATATTCGCACCCTTTTGGGGAAAGCACGGGGAACGGTTAGCGTATCGTTTTTGCGATAACACAATCTGCTCGCCACCCGCTAAAGTCAAGAATGCCCGGTGGCGGGTATCTGTCAATCGACTCCCCTGTTCCAGGTCATCTGTGCGGGACGAATTCACCCCCACACTGTCGCTCCGGAAAGCAACAAAATAAACAGGGCCGCATAACGCAAAGAGCGATACAACAGCTTACGGCGACGCCAAGATTTCCGTCTCGACATAAACATCCGGCAATCTCCCTGCCAGTCAATCGTTTGACGCAACCGCACCTGTTCCGCCAATACCTCTTCCCGGCCCAAAAGCGGCATACATCGTCCGATGGCGTTCATCCTGGGCCAACCATTCGTCCAATACCCGGCGTTCATCGTCAGAGAGTTCTTCCCGCATCGAACGGGCAATTATTTCCGATAGCCGGAATATTTCAATTTCTTTCGTTTCCATAATTTTATCAAATCAATATAATGACCCTTAAGGAAACGAAAAGAGGGTATACAAATGCGGAAAAAAATTAAAATTGTAGGATGGAAGTCAGCAGGGCCAAAGGAATAACGTCTTTCAAACGCTTGTATAATAAAGCTTTTCCTTGTTTTTATAGGATTTGACCGTTTCCACACTAAGGGAAAGGATTTCGGCAATTTCCTGATTGCTTTTATTTTCGAGTACCAACCGGAAAACCTTCCGGCATTGCCCCGGCAAAGCATCGATGGCCCGGATGAGTTGTGTATACACTTCTTCCTCTAAGATATGGTCCAAATAAAAAAGCTTCTTCCCCCATCGCCTGCGATTCGAAAATATAGGGCCGTTGCTTCACCCCTTCATGCCGTAGTTGTTTCAGGCAACGGTTTTGAGTAGTCTGGTAGAGATAGGCTTTGATGTTGTCTATGGAAGTAAATTTCTCCCTGTTTTCAACGATATGGAGAAATATTCCCTGCACGACATCCTTGCAGTCTTCTATATCCGGAAGATAGTTTTTAGCAAAAATCACCAGAGGTACATAGTAATGCTCAAACAAAAACTTCACCGCCACATCATCGTAACGCAAAATATCATGTAAAGGTGATGGCGAGGGAGCAGGCATGTTTTTTGTCTTTATATGGTTCGAGAACAAATGTAATACTTTTGACAATGCCGCTGCTATCGTTTTGAATAAAATAACAAAAAAATTAGGTGTTTATGTACATTTTACCCTAAATGTAGGTTTCATTTTTTTTCTTTCTATTCAGATAGCATCCTGCTACCCGTTTCATTCTTCTTTTCTTGTCTATCGGCTGTCATTGACGTTTGTATATTCTCTCCAACAGTTTATTGCCCAACAAGGGGACGATAATGTCCCGCTTCGTAATAGTTGTGGTAATCTTCTGTAAATTCGTTAATGCCGCTGAAATCATACACATTCTCTTTTCCGAAAATGCCTTGCAAGATTTCTCTGTCATCCGGGTGCAGCTTTTTTCTGGTTATAATCCGGACTGATTAGGACACGTATTGAGGTGCCATGACGGCGCAGGACTTCCATGATTTCATCCAACACCATCCGTTGCCTGTGGAATATGGCAGGTTCAGCTATCGTAGCAGTACCGTCCCGTTCGGGAAACTCTTTTTTACGGTTTTTCCAATACGCCTCGCCTTCCTGTTTTATCTGCTTCTCACGGGGATTGAACGCATCATTGTTCTTCGAATCACGTATCCTTCCATGAGGATTCATCCGCTTCATGTCCGGTTCTACATTTCCTGTTATGCGGTATTTCAAGTAGGGGAACAAGAAATCGGGCGTTGCGAATGCCTGTAAGAACTCCAGTTGCATGGTAAGCGGATTACGCCCCGATACAGTTGCCGGAAGTATATGGCCGGCTCCCGTCAGGAGTTCAAAACGTGAAAGGGAAGTCCGGTCGAGAATCATCAGCACATTCTTTATCTCCGCGCCTTCACGGTCAAGGGCACGGAGTTTGAGGCTTATCGCTTTCATACTCTCTGCATTGCCGAAAAGGCGGATGGCACGGTCGCCGGGAGCAAGATATTTTTCCCATTCTCCACATCGGAATGCCATCGCACATGAATTGCCCAAGATAAAAAGAATTGAAATGCACACTATCTTTATGGTTTCGGTATATCTGCCAACCTACCTGCTGTTCGTTGAGCATGACATCCGAATCATATACTTCATATTTGCGAAGTACCATGAAAGGGTCATCGTAAACATAAAGGGCAATCAAAGCCCAAAACGGCATGGCGAACAGTACCGATTTTCGGACAAGGCGAAGGAAAGCCTGTCGTTTGCGAAGGCTTTCGCCAGTAATAGTTTCCTGTATATTTTCCATCAGAATTGCAGATATATGAAGTTCTCCGTGCCGAACTTGCCATAGGCGAACAGCGCGAATACGATTAAATAGTAGATAGTCCAGCGTAACAGAATAGGCTGCCTTTCAAGACGGCGGTGCAAGTCGCCGTTAGACATAAAAAATCATAAAGCAGCATCAGCAATAACGCGGCACCTGCCACGATGCAGATGTGGTCTGACATACCGATATTGATTTCTTTCCAGCTCGCATGGGTCTGAAAAGAGATATTCCGCAGGAAATAGAATGCGTCGGAAACGGACTTTGCTTTGAAGAACACCAACGATACGGCAAAATGAGGTAGGTGCGGATGACCGAGAGCATGGCGTACAGCCGTCCCCCGATATGTTTCCTTACCTTATTCCGTATTCTTTCAGTCCTTAGCTCCCATACAATCACAAGTCCCTGTATAAATCCATAGACGGCAAATGTCCATCCTGCACCGTGCCATACGCCCAAAGCGATAAATGTCACCATGAGGCTTGCCGCCACACCCCACTGTCCCCATCGGCGTGTGAACGATGACAGGGGCAGAAAAAGGTAATCCCGTACCCAGGAGGAAAGGGAGATGTGCCAGCGGCGCCAGAACTCAGCCGTGGTTTGGGCGGCGAAGGGATGCGCAAAGTTGGATGACAGTTTCAATCCGAACAACATTCCTATTCCAATCGCCATATCCGTGTAGCCGGAGAAATCGGCATAAAGTTCGATGGGATAGAGAAGGCAGGCCATAAGCAGTTGTACACCCGATGCAGTGTGCATCGAACTGAACACACCGTCAATATAGGGTGCTATATGGTCGGCAAGTACCAATTTTTCACCAATCCCACCACAATCAGTTTCAAACCATAAGTCATCATGGAATAGGATGCCGGAGAGAGTTTCCGGACTTGCGGAAGCAAATCGGCAGACCGCTCAATGGGACCTGACAAGAACTTCATGAACAGAAGCATATAAAGCAGGAAATTCTATCGGACGGCGTTCCGCCTTTTCCTCCTCCCAATAGACTTCCGTCAAGTAACCGATGGCCTGGAATGTATAGAAAGACATTCCCAATGGGAAAAATAAAACCTGAGTCTCCGGTTAGCCGGTTGGCATACCTGAAACCAATCCAGCAGAGGACAAGACAGGATATGCCGCCCCAGTAAATCAAACGGGAACCCCTTCCTTTCTCACGGGCTTGCTCAATAAGTATCGCTGCGCCGTATGTGAAAAGGCTTACAACCAGTGCCGTAACAAGGAATGCGGGATTGAAGTATCCGATGAAAACTCCGCTTGCCGCAAGCAGAACTAACTTCCGTCCTTTATCACTGATAAAATGGTATAATGTGAAACAGAGCAGGAACAGCAGGACAAATTCAAGGGAAATGAATGACATTACTTTTTTTCCTCCTATTCCTATTTGGCTTTATTCTTGATGGTATGGCAAAGGTCGCCCACATTTTTCAGTTTCACTATCTCGCGGAACGAGAAACGCACGCCGAACTTATTCTCTATTTCTGTGATTAGTACCATATTGGTCAGCGAATCCCATCCGTCCACATCGTGGGCAGTAGTGCTTTCGGTCAATGTAATGTCGTCTCTCTTTAACACTTTTTCTGAATATTCCGTTCAGTATCTCCAATAATTCTGTTGTATCCATATACTTGATTGTTTATTTATTGAGTGATGTACTTTAATAGTTGGTTCCGGTCAATTTTGTTGCTGTTGTTTTGTGGGAAACAAGGAATGAAGTGGATGCGCCGGGGCAACATATAAGGCGGCAGATGGCTTTGCATATACCGTTCGAGGCTTTCCGTATCCTCCGCCTCCTTTTCTACGGCAAGGTGCAGTTCACAACTTCCGTCCGTAGCATAAACCGGCAATACCACAGCGTTACAGCCATGCTTGTAAAACGCTTTAACGTGGTATTCAATCTCACCCAATTCTATTCTGAAACCTTGTATCTTTACCTGCGTGTCTTTACGGCCGCAATAAATAATATCTCCGTCAGCGTCAACTTGACAGAGGTCTCCGGTACGGTAATAGAGTTTTCAAAAGGGAGTCGTAACAAAACATCCGGCCGCCTTTTCGGGAGCACGCCAATATCCGCGCATGAGTTGCGGTCCGGCAATCCACAATTCCCCGGTCTCTCCGGCAGGAAGCTGCTTGCCCGACGGGGGATGCAATCATGTAGTCCATACCCGGAAAAGGCTTCCCGATTGCCGCCATGCCGTTATGGTGTTTGGCTCCTTCAGCCGGGATTACATACGAAGTGCAGTAGATGGTGGCTTCGGTCGGTCCGTAGAGGTTGATTACCGTGGCATTGGGTATGCAAGGGCGAAATTCATCGAGCAGATTCACGTCAGTGGCTTCGGCTGTGACTATGAGATAGCGTAAGTCCGGAAAACTGATTTCCCCGAAATAAGGGCGTGACAACCGAAGTACGGAAGGTGCCACTGCCGCAAACGTAAGGCGATGGCGTTCCATGATGTCCAGTACGTTCAGGTATTTCATTCCTTTCTGCGGAACAGCATAGACACACGCCCCGAAGGTGAGGGGATAAAGGAACGAGACGACTGAAACATCGAATGTCAGTTCGAACATCTGAAGCATACGGTCGTTTTCGTCCAACTCCCATCCTAAAGCGCGATAAGCCTTATAGAAAGCATTCAAGTTCCTTCGGGATATAGGAACGCCTTTGGGTTCGCCCGTACTTCCTGACGTGAAGATGATGTAAGCAGGCACGTCGGGATTAACGTCATACGTCACCACGCCGGAATGCGAGGTTTGCCGGTGTGAGGAGACGCACACCCGTCCGGCACTGATGTCAGGAGGAAGTATATCGCCGTTCTCTCCACTGTAAAGCAACAGACCGATGCCGGATTGTCGGGCTATCCGGCAGTTGCGTTCTGCCGGATAATCGGGATGCAACATGACGTATGTTTTTCCGGAAAGCAGCACCGCCAAAATGGATGCGTAGGTTTCCATACGGTTTTCAGCCGTGATGCCGATGATGTCTTCTTTGAGATTCCTCAGCGTTTCACAAATGCTTCCTGCCAATCCAAACAATTCCTGATAGGTATAAGTCCGGTCGTCAATAACCAGTGCCGGGCGCATGGCATAACGGTTCGATGCCCGGACTATAGCGGCCAGCATATCTGCATCATTTGTCTTCTTCATAATTTATATGTTCTCTGTTCATATTTTCTTGTTCCGTTTGCGGCTCATGCTGCACTGCTTTTTCTGTGGGGATACCGGGGTCGGTGCCAATCATCCACAAGAAATGGGGAATGGCAATACCAGTTTCACAGTGTTTCCGTTTTTTTGTTGTTTCTATCTTTCTTTTTCAGCATAATGTAACTGTTCTCTTTTTGAAAATCTGCCTTTGGGAGAATGCGTTGATGACACCAGAAGTTCCAACAGTTTTTCAGATGACTCTTGTTCTTCTTTTTTATAAGTCTTAAAGAAAGCGGATTCTCCATTTTTGCACTATTGACGTTATTTGAAAGTATAGCCAAAACTCAGATAAGGATACAATAGCGGGGTTTTACGCAATTCGTATTTGTCTCCAAAATTGAATGAAGGACTGACACCGGCACGGAACATAAAACCACTTTCCCGTTGATAGCGGTATCCGATATTTAAAAAGATATAGTATCCGAAAGTATTCCGTGATTCAACTATCTGAGTAACCGGTTCGATAATGCTGACATTTCCCTCGCTGTTAACCCAATAAGTTACCTTTATAGAATACAGCCCCATATTGATGCCAGTTCCGGCTTCAAACTTGCTGCGCCGTTTACCTAAAATGCAATTAAACTCCAATGGCACGGAAAAACCATGTCCTTCATTGGAATTGTAGTTCGTCCCATAAAAATAGGATATTCCGGCACGATAGCCGAAAGCTGAACCGGGCTTTATTCTTGTGTCATAAGAAACACCAATCATATTTGAAGCGCCCAATAGTTCCAAATAAATGTTCTTTGTACGTTTTATCTTTGTGCGAATTCTCAATCTCTTGCCCAAAGGCAGGAAAAAGAGAGAAAGCAGATTAAAATTATTGTTACAATATTTCTCATCCTTTTTTTCTTATGGTTTAAGCCTATTTGATAGGCTGTTTAATTGTTACCGTCACTTGTTCCACTTTGTTGGATGGATTATAAAGCAGACTTCCGCATGAACTCATGCACATCATCCATCCGCATAGCAGAATCCATATAGCAACAGTCGTTATTTTACTTTTTTCCTGTTTCATATTATCAATGATTAAAGAATAGACCTTTCACGATTTGCTGGAACATTCCACCAAAATCCGCGTTTATTTCGCGCCCGGTGTGCTTATACGACGGACGTATTATCGGTACAGTCCATTGCCGGTGAGACCCATTGCCGCCATAGCTTCTCATGCCCACGTCCATTGCCCACCGCTCTGCCAAATCGAATGAGAGGTAACCGCCATAATGGTAGCCGTCTATCCTCTTCATCGGTTTTACTCCCGGAAAGTAGGTGCAATAATAGGTGCCGAAGAGATGGAGCGATGTTTGGGGGAGGAATTGATAGGAAACATCGGTGCCGATTCCGAATGTATTGCTACTCGAACGGGGAATGCTCAGTTTATGCGCATAGAGGCACAGCCCCAATTTCCATTTCTCGTTTGGAGAATACACCGTTTTGACTTCGGCATAGTTCGATACGCCGACTCCTATGATGTTTTCCTGCCTGCCACGCCCCAAACATCCACTTTGTTAAACCGATGGATAATCCCGCCGACATTGTATTCACCTTTATGCAGGGATGAACGGTCAACGGAAAACTCCGTGTATAATCAGGACGAAAGTCCAAAAGCGTTCCGGGGCATTTGGGGAATGGCATCAAAATGTGGAAACAAAAATGCCTTCTCATGTTCATAAACCGACAGTTTGGTCGTGTCTATGCCCGTCACGGTCTGTTTTGTACGGTCAAAGGAAAGTACACGTTTTTCCTGCCCGTATGATTTTGAGCAAACAGACAACAGCAGCATGATGACAAGAGCCACACTATATGCTGTCAGATTGATGCCGCAGATTTTCAATTTTTGTTTCCACATAATATATATTCAATCGCAGGATTTCGATATATGTTTCTTTTCGTTCCATGACTGTTGGGATTATTGGCAAAACGGACTCGCCAAAAGCGAAAGAGCGATTGTCGCAATGACAACCGCCGTAATCGCCATGGCTGTAACGAATACATCGATAGACAGCCGTTCGATCGTTTCGATAATCATCTTGCTCATATTTTTTGTCGCAAAAATATCTGGCACAAAACGGCTACACAATCAGAATCTTACCGAAACGGAGAAATCGGCTTCGCAACCGTCCGAATCCGCCTTCGAAACAAAAGCGGAGGTATCCGTTCACTTGCTTCCGAACAGCCGCCTTCACCGCCGATACGACAGGAAGATGCAGAGAAATGCACGCCAGAATCATTCGTTCGGAGCTGTCCAGAAGTGCGCTTCCCTGCGTAATCCCGATACTTGGCGAAGGCGTTGCCGACCGTCATTCCTATACCGATTTTCCTCGGCTCCCGTCCGTCGCTCTCTTTCAGGGCGACATACAATTTGTTCGGACTTTCGGACGGCACGACGATTTCGTACCACTCGTTCTCGAACTTCATAAACCCGAAATCCTCGCCGTGAATCATCCGGTTTTCGCCCTTCGCTTCGTATTGGACGGTGGAAATCCACCAGCCTTTGTAATTTTTCATCGTCACGCCGGCCGAGCCGCCCTGCGGCGGAACGGTTATTTCCCAACAGTCCGTCTTGATCGGATCCCAATCGCCGTCCTCACGGGTACATGCTACTGCCGGTGCCGCGATATTGCAAGTAAGCAAAAGCCGTATTTCAATAGTTTCATACGTGTATATATTTTCGATTCGCGGCAATATTAGTACGAAAGGGTGTTTTGACTTCATTTTGACCATTATTGCCCAGTATACTATAAATGCACTTCCACTTCTCCGGGAATATCATCTTTTTGTGGTTATTGCAATATAATTATGCCGAAGAATAGTTGTTTTGCGTACTCCTTCCTCTAAATCAACCTTTGTACATTGGGAAAACAATATTGTAAGAAAAAGCCAAACACACAATTGTAAAGAGAAGATCTTCTTCATTTTGTTGCATCTTTAAATTAATCCCAAACCATTAACCAAGGATTCCACCAATCAACCTTTGTATAGTTGCCGCCATTCTTCTTGTCTCCTGGCACGCCTACTTTTGCGCCATTATCTATCTGAAGGAAATAATAGTTTCTCCACAACCAAGAACCAGTCTGTTTTGCACCATAAGCTAAAGTCCAATGCAATTGCCCACCAGAACCACACAATCTGATTGCGGGTTTCTTATAATGCTTTATTTGGTCATATGCAAAAAAGATCAGCAAAGCACAGAGCTGGATTAATCCATATTTTCCCATTGGAAGCAATGGGCATTGTCCTCCCATTTCTCCCGGAGTCATCGGTCTTCCGAAAAGACGCAAAGCAAAATTTAGAATACCAAACTCTCCAAATGAAGAAGCATTATTATAAAAAGAAATCATATTTATCTTTGCCTTGATTTACATAAAGGATATATCCGCAAACCCAAGGACCACAAGCACCACCTCTTCTATAAAAATGCTTTCTGTCATCATACTTATCAATCCATTTTAAACTTTTATCGGTACGACTAAAGATTCTTCTAAATAATCGTCCAAAAAGTTTACTTTCATTATTAAGTTCTTCATCGCTTGTCTCTAAGAGTTCTTGCTCATAAGCACTATATACCGTACAAGGTTGATCTTTTCCTTATCGTTCAATTCTTTAGCAAAAGAGAGAGCCTCCACGAAAGAGAGGTTTCTTCATAAAAAAGGAGCCATACTCTTTTTAGAATACGACTCCTTCGATATCATGCATTTGGCTACTCTTTGTTCCTTATGGTTTCATTGTGCATTAATATGTATATACAATATAATTGACCGAATGTACGCTTAGACAAACGCAAATCATCTGCGTTCTCAGTATCTAATGTATGTAAGCCTTGGTTATCTTCTATTATATGCTCCATGAAGCGTCGTTTTGCAATTTCCCACTTAAGGAATAGACCATCGTCCAGAGAGGGGGCAACCCCAACTTCTTTTCAATGTCAAAAAAGTCAATATCAACATAGATACTATCGTTTTCTCTTATACGTTCTTGAAAACTGTGATTGTCCATAGCTATTGCTCTCTTCCTATTGTCTATTGACATATGAGGATAATGCAGAGTTATGCTATCGCCTTTTGTAAGGAGTATAAATCGAAGTCATACCTGTCATCTAACCAATAGAACTCCACTTCATTCTTACGTAAGTTGTATCCGACGATTACAGATGTTGCAATGTATTCCTTCTCGTATTTCTTTTGTATCTCCGTCGATAAACCAACATTTACAATGTCTATCACCTTGCAAACGTCTGAGGAGTCGTTCTCAAGCAACACCTGAGATTTTGCTCTCGGAGTTACAAAACACAAAAACAGCAAGAAGAGCACTATGCTTGCTCTATTCTCCTTCGACTGGTGTTTCATCCTCTAAAACTTGTAATCCTGCCTTCTGAAACCACTTCTGAATTTGGTCTAAGAATCATAGTACATGATGGATTAGAGTGAACTTTTTGTACTAACTACATCCAACTCTTTTCTATTATACCAGACAATCATCTCCGTTGTTGATGTCGCGACGTGGGAACTGTGTTGCCCTCGAAGTACATATGTGAGCTTTTTACCCCACTCGCCCGTGTTGAAGAACTGGACTGTTGTGAAACTTAAGATAGATCTGTCAAATTAATTGTTTCCCCTCCTGTCTTCACAAATTCAAAGAATTCCTTGGTCTTTTTCGTAATCTTCCGACAGAAGAAATTTATCAACCTCTTCTTGAGAAACTCCCTCAATCTGCGTCCAACCATATTGAGCACAAAGTTGTTTTCATCTTTTGCAAGTGCTCTATCTTGCTTGATGGCATGTCCATTTCATTGCTACAAGAACTGATGGCAAATAGTGCGAACATACATACTGTCATGCATGCGAGATAAATGTAATTTCGTTTCATAATAACAAGTTTTTTAACGTTAATGCTTTTTAGACTGAGAAGCTGAGTGATTATATGCTTACCTCTCTTTCCTTAAAATCACAGATTGCTTCGATAATAAGTGTACGCTATGTTTCTTTTTCTCTGTAGTAGACTGACGTGTTATTCTTTTCATCTGCAAAGTTAGTTAGTAACAGACAAAGCCTGCAATACCTAAATGTTGGTATTTTTTTACATCCAATATAATAACACTTCAGTGGCTTAACTTTCCCGATTACTGCCTCCAGCGATATCCAACAGTTCGGAAGTAATCCCTTGTTGTCTCAATTTATTATACTCCAGCTGCAACTTACCTAATAATTTCACGGCATTATCATTAGCCATCTGCATCGCCAGGGAATACGGGCAGCCTGTTCGGAAGTTTTATTTTCCATCAACAGATCGTACATCAAAGCATGCATCATCAGGGGATACAACATGGTTAATATTTGTTCACATCCGGGTTCATAAATATACCAGGTACCGAGCCGATCTGTGGTTTCTATTTTTTCTTCCGGTTCTACAATAACCGGCAAAAAAGAACGTAACCGCACGATTTGTACGCCCATACTTTTATAATGTGCATAAACAACTCCTACCTGGTCGTATTTTCCTTTCAAAAAATCTTCCATCAGTTCATCGGCCAATTCCCGGGTAGCCGCCATATAGTCTTTCTTTTCAAAAAGCTTCGGGATGTCGGGCCAGGCGAATGCCCTTTATCCGTTTCACCTCAGCCAGTATTTTTTTTCCGACCGGAAAAACGGTAATTTCCCCGGATACCCCGTTTCTGATAAGCCTGTACTTCCTCCACCAATTTTTTTTTATATAAATTGATATTGAAAGCTCCGCACAATCCATCGTCGGAAGCAAAAATAACAATAGCCACCTTCTTTACCTGGCGCTTCACTGTCAATGGCGACTGAAACTCACAACCGGATTTTTCAATATGGGCATATATTTCCCATAACTTCCGGCGATAAGGCTCGGCCTGAAGCAACTTGTTCTCGGCCTTTCTCAACCGGGCAGAAGAAATCATCTTCATTGCTCCGGTAATTTTCTGAGAGAATGGACAGAATTGATCCTTCCTTTCAGTTCACGCATCGTTGCCATTCTTCTCTTTTTTTACTTATCTACAAATTCTTCGGTTTGTTCGGTTTGTTTCACGGGTGCAGCAAATTTATCGGCTACTTCCTTAGCCACTTCCTCCAACAAAGCAGCGACGACTTCGTCCAGACGTCCCACCTTCAATTCATCCAACACCTCTTTCCGGTAACGTACCCGAAGAATATCGAGAAAATATTTCTCAAAATCGCCGACATGTTTTAAAGGTACCCGTTGTAACAAACCCTGGGTTCCGCAATAAATAATAGCAATCTCTTCTTCTACAGGCATCGGGGCATATTGAGGTTGCACCAATAGACGGGCATTTTTTTGTCCTTTATCGATCACCATCTGAGTGACCGGATCCAAATCTCCTCCGAATTTGGAGAACGACTCGAGTTCCCGGTATTGAGCCTGATCGATTTTTTAAGGTTCCGGCAATTTTTTTCATCGCTTTCACCTGAGCATTTCCTCCTACCCGCGATACTGAAACACCTACATTGATTGCCGGCCGGACTCCTTCGTTAAACAGAGAAGTTTCGAGGAATATCTGGCCATCCGTGATAGAGATGACATTCGTAGGAATATAAGCAGAAACATCTCCGGCCTGAGTCTCGATAATAGGTAAAGCGGTCAGTGATCCTCCGCCTTTGATCACCGGTTTCAACGGTTCGGGCAAGTCGTTCATCGCCGAAGCCACCTCATCGTTGGATATAATCTTGGCTGCCCGCTCAAGCAAACGGGAGTGCAAATAAAAAGATATCCCCGGATAAGCCTCTCTACCCGAAGGTCTGCGCAAAATCAAAGAAATTTCCCGATAAGCAACAGCCTGCTTCGACAAATCATCGTATACGACCAGCGCATGCCTCCCGCTATCCCGGAAATATTCTCCGATCGTCGCTCCGGCAAAGGTGCATAATAACGCATGGCAGCCGAATCGGACGCATTGGCAGCCAATACTACCGTGTAGTCCATCGCTCCGTGAGTTTTCAATACGTTGACCAAGGCTGCCACAGAAGAAGCTTTCTGACCGACAGCGACATAAATACAATAAACCGGTTTTACCCTGCCGGTAATTTTCACGTTGATTCAATATGGTATCGATAGCGATAGCCGTTTTTCCGGTTTGCCGGTCACCGATAATCAGTTCCCGTTGTCCCCTACCGATAGGTACCATCGAATCCACCGCTTTAATCCCTGTCTGCAAAGGTTCTTTAACAGGCTGCCGATAAATTACCCCGGGAGCCTTTCTTTTTCCAAAGGCAGCTCCAACAGATCGCCGGTAATCGGCCCTGCCCCGTCGATGGGTTCTCCCAGTGTATCGATTACCCGTCCCAACAATCCTTCTCCCACATGAATAGAAGCAATATGCCCGGTGCGTTTAGCCGTAAAATTCTCTTTCACACGATCTCCCAAATTCAAAAGCACGACTCCAACCTGATCTTCTTCGAGGTTCATGGCAACTCCCCTTACCCCATTTTCAAATTCGATCAGTTCGCCGGAAGTTACATTATCCAGCCCGAATACATTGGCTACGCCATCTCCCACCTCCAATACGGTTCCAATTTCTTCAAATTCAGCTTTCAAATCAACGTTATCCAGTTGTTGCTGAAGAATATCTGATGTTTCACTTGGTTTTATCATAATCTAATCATTGATACTTATCCTCTCCTATTTCAATTGCTTTTGCGATTTTTTCAACTCTCCGCCTACTGAATAATCGAGCTGCATGGAATTTACCCGGAGTACAAAGCCCCCGATAATAGCCGGATCTACCTTTTCGACAAATTCGATCTGTCTGGAAGTCCGGTCCGTCACCAGTTTTTTTTATCCGGTCAGCGTCTCCTGCTTCAAAGCAACCGCCGTGATAATCTTTATTCGTCCGATCTGGTACACCTTCCGGTATAACTTCTGGTACATCAGACAAATAGAGCGGATATCATCTCGCGGTGATTTTTATCAGCAAACGGATTCCCCGCAGATACAACGTTCCGGGTTCGATCCCGATAGCGATCGTCAACAATTGTTCTTTATCCCGGGGAGACAATATCGGATTCAGTAATGCCTTATGTAAATCGGGATGGGAAATATAATTTTGTTCGAAGGTCTTCATTTTTTTGATATACCTCTTCCGCAGCATTATATTTCTGTGCTACTTTCAGCATAGCCAAAGCGTATCTCCGTGCTATTAAACCTTCATCCATATCATTACAGCTTCTGAGCTGATTCCAGCTCATCCAACATTCGATCCACCAATTCTACCTGAGCAGTATCTTTCGACAAATCTTTTCTCAATACTTTCTCCGCGATCTCGAGTGACAAACGGCTCACCTGTCGCCTCATTTGTTTTTCGGCCTCCCGTTTAGCCTGTTCCATAGAAGCTTTTGCCTCTTCCATCATCTTCCGGACTTCATCGGCAGCTTCTTTTTTTGCGTTCTCGATCATCTCCCGTTCCATCCGTTCGGTTTCCTGTAAAAGCAGCCAATTGTTTTCTATGGGCTTCGGCCAGCATCTCTTCCACTTTTGTTTCCACTTCGTCCAGCCGTTGTTTTTGCCTCGCGGGTAAATTTCACCCCACTATCGATAAAATCCGCTCTTTGTTCTATACTTCGGATAATCACGGGCCAGGCATATTTAGCCAGGATAGCCAGAATGATCAGAAAGACCACCAGCATCCAGAATACCAACCCGATCTCCGGTTTAAAGAGTCCCATAAACGATTATATAAACAAAGCCAACAAACATACAATGATAGCAAACAAAGCGACACCTTCAATCAAAGCAGCGATCACGATCATATTCGTACGAATATTCCCGGTCTGCTCGGGTTGGCGGGCAATAGCGTCCATGGCATTCGCCCCGATCTTCCCAATACCTATACCTGCACCGATAGCAGCTAACCCTGCGCCGATGGCAGCACCGACTTTTGCCAGACTCATTCCGGCAGCGACCTGTAATAAAATCATACTTAACATAGCTTTTCAATTTTAAAATTATTCTATTTTATATTATTTTACTTTTTATTTTTCATGCCGGGCCCCGGTTTCCGCAGGTCTTGCCAAAGAAATAAAAATGGCAGACAACAACATAAATACATAAGCCTGTATGAAGCAAATCAACAAATCGATAAATCCCATAAATACAGCAAACACAACGGCAATCACGGTCGAAGTCCCCCATAATCACAGGTCCCATCGCTGCAAAAATGAAAATCAGGGAAATCAGAACCAAAGTAATCAAATGTCCACCGAGCATATTTGGCAAACAACCGGATCATCAAGGCAATCGGTTTGGTAAACACACCGAAAATCTCGATGACAGGCATCATCGGAACCGGACATTTCAACCAGGTCGGCACTTCGGGCCAAAAAATATCTTTCAATATCCCTTACGTCCTGAAAAGTTGACTACGACAAAAGTACACACAGCCAACACTAAAGTGACAGACATATTTCCGGCCAGATTGGCACCTCCCGGAAAAATAACAATCAAGCCCATCAAATTCATCAAGAGAATAAAGAAAAATAAGGTCAGCAAATACGGTCCGAAACGCCGGGCATCTTTCCCTAAAATCGGTACAATCAACTCCTCATACAACATACCGACTCCAAATTCCATCATTCCTTTTTACACGCCGCGGCGCTTCATACGGTTTCTTCTTATACCACCGGACCAATGGAAAGACGAGCCAACAAAGCAGTAAAGCACATATAAATAAGGCCAGTACATTTTTAGTGACCGAAAAATCCCAGGGCCAGGTAAATATGGCCGGAAGCATTCCGGGCAATCACTTTTCCCTCGTATTCTCCCTCACCGGCAATATAAAAACCTTCATATTCCTGTCCGCCGGCTAATTTCGCAGAACTGAACACATGCCATGCTCCTTCTTCATCCCTGACAATCACGGGTAACGGGATATGCAAATTCCAGACATTCCATCCGTATTCATCTCCCAGATGTTCGAATATCGACTTTTGGGGATTGAATGATTCTGCTGCTGTTTTTCGTCTGCCTTTACCCATTGACCGGCCAGCAGGAATAGACTCAGTCCTAACAGATACCTGATTAATTTCATATTTTACTTCGTTTCAGAAATTACAAGTGTTACCGGCTAATTAATACAAACGACAATCCGATTATCCAATACTTCGACAACTCCCGAATCGATCGTCAGTTGCTTTTCTCCTCCTCCTGTATCATAAACCACATTTCCATGCGTGAGTGTGGAAATCAGGGGGCATGTTGTTCCAAGATATAGTAAAAGTTCCCAGGGAACCGGGTAAAGTCACCCGTTGTACATTCCCTTTAAACAACACTTTTTCTGCAGATATTATTTCCAGTCTCATAGTTATACAAATTACAAATTTCCAACCTAACAAGTCTCCAGTTCTTCGCTTTCTTCCGCCTATAACCTGCCCATAACCTTTAGCCTGTTAGCTTTTTACCTTTTACTTTGCCGCCTCTTTCATCATCTTCTTTCCTTTTTTCGATCACGTCTTCGATGGTTCCGGCATTCATAAAGGCCTGCTCGGGATATTCGTCCATTTCTCCGCTGAGAATCATTTTAAAACCCCGGATCGTTTCTTCGAGGGGGACCATAACTCCCTGCAATCCGGTAAATTGTTCTGCCACATGAAACGGTTGTGAAAGATAACGCTGAGCACGCCGGGCACGGTTTTACCACCAATTTATCACTATCCGAAAGTTCATCCACACCGAGAATTGCAATAATATCCTGCAATTCCTGATAATGCTGCAGCAATTCGATGACCTGCTGGGCCGTATTATAATGTTCCTCCCCGACAATATTCGGATCGAGGATACGGGAAGAAGATTCCAGCGGATCAACCGCAGGATAAATACCCAGCTCGGTAATCTTCCGGCTCAGTACGGTTGTCGCATCCAGGAAATTGAAAGTCGTTGCCGGTGCAGGGTCCGTCAGGTCATCCGCAGGCACATAAACTGCCTGAACCGATGTGATGGAACCATATTTAGTAGAAGCGATCCGCTCCTGTAACTTTCCCATCTCAGAAGCCAGTGTCGGCTGATATCCAACAGCCGAAGGCATACGTCCCAACAAGGCCGACACTTCCGAACCCGCCTGAGTAAACCGGAAAATATTGTCGATAAAAAACAGGATTTCCTTTCCTCCTTCGTTAGAATCCCGGAAAGACTCGGCTACTGTCAGTCCCGACAAGGCCACCCGTAAACGTGCTCCGGGGGCTCGTTCATCTGTCCGAACACCAGGGTAGCTTGTGACTGACTCACCTGTTCCATATCCACGCTTTTCACGTCCCATTTCCTTCATTCATCTCTTCCTGAAAACGTTCACCGTATTTCACGACTCCCGATTCGATCATTTCCCTCAGCAAATCGTTTCCTTCACGAGTCCGTTCACCGACTCCGGCAAACACGGAATATCCATTATGCCCTTTGGCAATGTTATTGATCAATTCCATGATCAGCACCGTTTTCCCGACTCCGGCCCCACCGAACAAACCGATTTTTCCTCCTTTGGAATAGGGAGCCAATAAATCGATCACTTTGATACCGGTCAGCAAAAGCTCCTGAGTCGTCGTTAAATCTTCGAATCTCGGCGGTTCCCGATGAATAGACAACGTACCGGTATAATCCAGTTTTCCCAATTTATCGATGGCATCTCCGGTGACATTCAATAACCGTCCCTTGATTTGTTTTCCCACCGGCATCGTCAGTGTACGTCCCAAATCCCAGGCTTTCATGCCCCTGCGCAACCCATCGGTCGTATCCATCGCAACACAACGGACAGTATCTTCTCCGATATGCTGTTCAACCTCGATAATCAATTTTTTCGCCATTATCCCGTTCTATCCGTAAGGCTTCATAAATAGGAGGCAAATCCTCTCCGTCCTTTTCAAAAATGACATCCACAACAGGTCCGATAACCTGTGTTACATATCCAAACTTCTCTGCCATAATATTGATTTTCATTAATTATTTAACAATTTCCGAATCAGCCTTACCTCCCTGTTTATCCACTTGCGTGCATATCCCTTTTTTGTCACCGATTCTCAGAACGAACTACACATACTTCACCTTCCCCTGATTTGTGTAGAACCAGGTTTTTCCTCTTTTAACGAGAATGCTAAATGATAAGTTTCCCTAAAAAGTACAAAAGAAAACTCTTGTCGTGCCAGACAGATAACATCCTCATCCATTCGGAGGCATACCACATCTGCAAACGCATAGGCACATGAATTTTCTGGACACCGTGCAGAATTTTATAAGATAAAATATTCCAGCTTTGATCACTCCCGGCCGATAAATCGATTTGAGTAGCCGGATTCAAAACCTTCAGATACAGAAAATACGGAATGTAGTTGGTTTTTAAATCTGAAGACGGAACTTCTACCAGGACAGACTCATTCACAATCCCTTCTTCGACAGTATAGTCTGTCAAGCTTTCTTCCCTGTCGATTGCCGACCCCTTTGTCCACAAAAGAAGAAACAATACCCCATATATCAGTAGAAACTTCATCGCTTTCAAAAAATAAACTATTTTTTTCATCACTAACAACTAATAACAAAAAAATAATGCCACAAAAAAAAACGGAATGTCCCTTCTTAGTTGCCCAACTTCCATTATCTTTGTATTGGAATTAACTTGGACACAGAATGTTAAAACAGTCCCAGAGATTAAACCATTAATTATTTATAAAAAAATCGTATCTTTGAAGCGAAATTTGAGTGATATAAATTATGAGATTTGACGAAGTAAGAAATTTAGACGAGAACGTACTGCAGGGAATAGAAGCTATGAACTTTCAGGAGATGACTCCAGTGCAAGAACAGACCATTCCGGTCATATTAGAGGGGAAAGATATCATCGGATGCGCTCAGACCGGAACCGGTAAAACGGCAGCTTACACCTTACCTCTACTCAGCCGTTTAGTCGCAGAGGGGGTAACCCCGACAATCATATCCGCGCAGTCATCATGGTACCTACCGGGAATTGGCCCAACAGATCGACATGCAATTCGAAGGTTTTTCTTATTTTCTCCCCATTTCGACGACCGTAGTCTACGGCGGAGGAGACGGAGCCGGCTGGGACCAGCAAAAGAAGGGTTTATTAATGGGAGCGGATGTGGTGATCGCCACTCCGGGACGTTTATTATCACACATCGCCAATAGCGGTATCGATCTTTCACAGGTCAGCTACTTCATTCTGGACGAAGCCGGCCGGATGCTGGACATGGGTTTTTTTCGACGATATCATGCAAATAGTCAAACAGATGCCGACAAAACGTCAAACAATTCTGTTTTCAGCAACTTTACCACCGAAAATCCGGCAGTTAGCCAAACAGATACTGAAAGATCCGGCAGAGATCAATATCGCCATTTCAAACCGAACGAAGCGATTATCCAATCGGCTTATATCTGTTATGAGACGCAGAAAATGGCTATCATCCAGGAGCTATTCAGTAAACCCAACCGTAAAAAAAACCATTATCTTCTCTTCTTCCAAGCAGAAGGTAAAAGATCTGGCCTATTCTTTAAAGCGCATGAAACTCAATGTTGCAGCCATGCATTCCGATCTGGAACAGGAACAACGGGAAGCGGTGATGCTCGACTTTAAAAACGGGAAGACCGACATTTTAGTCGCAACCGATATTGTTGCCCGGGGCATCGATATCGACGACATCGGTCTGGTCATCAACTACGACGTTCCCCACGATCCGGAAGATTATATCCATCGCATCGGCCGTACAGCCCGGGCGAATGCAGATGGTGTAGCCATTACTTTCGTCTGCGAACCGGAACAGGGTAAATTTCATAAAATCGAAGAATTTATAGAAAAAAGACATCTATAAAATTCCGTTACCACCGACTGTAGGTCCTGGCCCTGTCTATAACCCACAGGCATTCGAGCGCCGTCCGAGAGGAAAATTCAAAAACAATCGCCCGGGAAGGAAACGTCCTTATACCCGGAAGAAGAATTTCAATAAACCGGAAAATTAAAGAGAAAAAGGAACGCTGATTGGCGCAACTTCGGTTCCGAAAACAAAATATAAATGGTGAACTTCAGCTCCGCCAATCAGTATCAGACAAGCCTCCCGATCATTCCGAATTCATGCCCGAACCCGGAGAAAAATTCCTCTGTCAACGGGCTCCGATAAAGGTAACTTTCATTTTAATCGGATCGGTCCCGGGAGTCAAAGGTGCGGACACATCGATCAGCAAATTGGCTTTTTATCTTTTACCGTCCCGCTCACTGTTAGCTATCGGCCTGAAGAACGCCATTCATAATCGGTACCTGAGATGCGCTACCGTTCACTTCTCCTTTATCGTTCACAGCAACATTTTTTTTATCTCCAGATCCCCCACAGGGACCGTGCCGAATTTAAAATCTTTCAGCTCGAGATTTATCCTATCTTTTCCTGCATCGACAATGGTAATCTTTTGTCCGGTCAGTGGTTCACCGATCGGAGTCCCTGCCTCATCCGTCACCGTAATCGTTCCCGTATAGGTTCCTGCCACCGCTTCTTTCTTATCATCGTCGTCATCACTACAAGCTGTCATCCCTAAAAAGAATACAGCCATCATCAAAAAAACAGAGTTTCTTTTTCATCATTTTCTTACCGTTTAATCCTAATTATTATCTAATCTTAATCATACGGTCAATAATAAAAAAGGTTGTTTCTCGTCTAAACCGAACCTTGAAAGTTAAACAAAAAACTTTTAGGATTGAGTTATTATAAAGTACACCTATGAGAAAAAAGAGGTTCCAACTAGTGATAAACGTGAAGATCGATATGCCGATAGATTGATTATTAATTAAAAATCAAATTGCATTTAAAGGAAAAGAGCCCGGTACAATACCGGGCTTTATATCAAAATAAATAATTTTTTCTGAACAACTTTTGGGGTGTACTTCAAAACCCCCGTTCTCTTATTCCAGATTTACACAAATCGGGAAAATATTCCTATTCAGCATTAATAATTTCAATGTCATCCACAATCAACTCACTTCCGGGAGCTCCTGCAAATTCTGCACCATTTTTACTGGAAGAGCAAATGATTGAAAATTTATACTTTTTAGCCGGATCATAGGCTTTCAGATAATTCAGACTAACTTCAAAGGGAGTAAAGCCGATTTTTCAGCACCATCTGTAAACATACCAATTGCCACAATATTAGTTGTAGCCGGATCGTATAGAGTCACACCGTCCAACCACTCAGTGGTATAGTCGTTCACTTCATATAATACCGCCGTAATGGCACAACTATCTGTCATTTCAGGAACCGGAACTCCCGTAACGACAGTAGACCAGCCGGAACCGGACACTTCGGTTTTATAATAGGTTTCCCCGGCTTTGTATTTATAGTATCCTTTTACAGTTTGTGGTTGGTTATAATAAGGTACCCCAAAAATGAGTACTCTTCAATGTATTACCCATATCGACCACAAACTCACCCAAAAACAAAGAGGCTGCTGTTACCTTGGGCACAACGGTTAACATATACATACCCTTACTGTCATTTGAAACAAGTCTTGCTCCCTTACCACTACGTCCATCTGCCTCCCCAACTCCGACAGCATCCATCGGACAAGCCGACAAGAGTCCTTTCAAAAGCACCAAAGCTGAATTGCTAGTCGCCCATCCGGCAGGATCGTAATAATCCAAATCACTAGGAACTATATTTCCTTCATCATCCGTTGCTTCGGCACTATGGAAAACCCAGGATTCAAAATCATAGTAGGACATGGTCTGAACGATTGAAACGGTATATACTTGCTGCGTACCATCTTCTGCAATAACGGTATAAGTTACTTTACCTGAAAAATCCTGAGCCACACCACTAGCTGGCATAACAGTAGCCTTTTCTGAAACAGCTATTGTAGGAATCAAAGTTTTCAATGTCTCCGTTCCGGTCGTGTCAGCTACCATAAAAGTAATATCAGTACCATTAATCTGCGGTTGTATAATCACAGCAGAATTACCCCCATTCCTTCGGCAAACGTAAAGGCAGTAATGTCAGCTGCAGTACTTTCCCCTCCGGTCAGTCGATTACCTGCGAAAGTAACCTTAACTGTTTGATTCAAGGGGAGCAGGAACAGCTACTTCTATATTTAGAATCATTTTGTCATTCTTTACTTCACCGACAACTTTCACATTACATTTTCCTAAGTTTTTATCGGTTAAATCCAGTTCTTGTTCTCCGGTAAAAGAATACGAATCCCCGTTTTCAATAACCACAGCTTCGTCAATTGCAATGGTACCAAAATCCAAGCCAATAACACTCAGATTCTTCAACTCCATCTTTATGGTTTCATCATTTACCTTATAAAGGTATACCTTCTGAGGAAAATTCTTTTGCAATTTCTACACCGTCAGATGTACCGTCACTATACATCATAATATCCAAGGTTCCCTTGTAAGACCCTGCAATCTTTTCCTCTATCGGAAGCGAATTATCGTCATCCTTGCAAGCAACAAAACCTAGCGAAAACAACGCTACAAACAAAAATAAAATCAGTTTTTTTCATAATCAATTTTTTCATTTTTTTTTTAATATTCCGAAGCTAACGACCAATAAATACGGACGTTTAAATCGTCGTTTATTTTTCCCGCTTTTTTACATGAGTATAGTTAATAGCAAAAATCGTGCAAAATTAATAAAATATGTGTGTTAAATAATAAAATTAACAAATTGCATGCATAAGTAAATGATATTCAAATCATATCAATTTCAGATATAGAATTACAGATTATCTTGATTTTATCACTAGCTTTCGTATCCGTGTACCCAATTACTTTTTTTCTTTCAGTTCATTTTTTTTTACAAATTTAAACGTCCGTTTATCTTCTTCCCTAATTATCAGAAAATAACATTAATAAAAAACAGATGATGAAAAAGAATTTAGTATTTCTCTTAATGGCGTTTTTAACGCTGAATTTTGTAGCTTGTAGCGACGATGACGACAACGACCCCGTCACAATCGAAGGGCGAGGATTCAACATCGATCAGACTTTCAATGTAACAAACAAAAAGACAATACAGCAGAAGTTATAGTAAATATTGCAACAGAGAAAGGAATCGAAAATCTGATCGTTAAAATAGAATCGCCGGTATTGACAGAAGATGTTCTAAATGCAGTAAACCTACCGAAAGAATTCGATTTGGCCAATCCGGCTTCCGAGGAACTAGCCCAAACCTTGATCGGATTTGGTTTGCTATCGAAAGATAAAAAAATAAAAGGCAGTACTGAAACTACTTTCGATGTCTCTCAGTTCATGCCGTTATTAGGAGGATTCGAAAATCCGGGACCTCATAAATTCATATTAACTGTTAAAGACAGCGCCGGGAACAACTTATCGAAGACTTTAACCGTTTATTTTCCTAATCTGAAGAAATAAACACAAACAGTAAATTAAATTGTATGAAAAAATTATTTTTTTATTCACCCTGATTTGTTCGTTGGGGTTTTTCACAGCTTGCAGTGACGACGATGATAACGACACTCCGACCCCGACTCCTCCAGAGGTCAATCTGGCTAAAAAGAAATCGAAGGGCTATACAATGCTGACTTATTTTTAACTTATGAATCTGCCCAAGATACCTCCGATCAAACCATTAACTTTTTCCCACAAGGTAAAAGATTATGTCAAATTAAAAACCAGTAATATCAATTACAAGATTGGCAAAAAATACGATCGGTTCTATTGAAATCGATTCTATTCCTGTAGCCAATAGTTTCAGCAAAGCAGCAGATCATAATATCTACTTTAAAATTACCAATAAAAAGGTTACTTTAAGTAAGTTAGGAGAAATGACCGCCAATGGAAACGGAAGTATCGGAGGAGGAGCCATCCAGTTCCAGTTGAAACTCCAAAATACCGATCTGACCGTCGACCTGAATTTCAAAGGCCGGCAAACGATGAACGATCAGCCGGAAATCCTGAAGATGATCTTCGATAACGATATGGTCTTGTCCCAGCCGGAAATCAAATACGAAAATTATAAATATGAAATCGTATTTTTACGTCAAACCGGATGCCGACCTTTCAAAACTACAATTGACTCCTATTATCGAACTCTCTAAAGGCGCTATCGTGAAACCTGTTTCGGGAGAAGTAGTCGATTTTTCGAAAGCCATCGATCAAGGAGACGATACGGAATTTGTCTATTTCAATGTCGTATCGGAAAATTATCAGAAAACCCGTCAATATCGGGCAAGATTTAAAATAGGTCAATCCGTTCCCAAAGCTACGTTTGAAAAATTGGGTTTCCGAAGGCAATGATTTTTATAAACCGGAAGGCCAATGGGCCACTTCAAATAAAGGGATATCTTTAATCAAGATATTCCCCGGATTATACGATGGCGGAGCGATTGTTGCCCCGGTAACAGAAGGCCAAAGCGGGAAAGCAGCCAAGATCTCGACTGCCTATACAACAGGTAAAGAAAGTATACTTGGTTTTCCCCCTATTCCGGTAATTACTTCCGGTTCTTTATTCTTAGGTGACTTTGAGGTCGATACCAAAAATACGTTGAATAGTACCCAATTCGGTATTCCTTATTTTCAGAAACCGATCAGGGTTAAAGGATATTATAAATACAAACCCGGAGAAAAGTACTATTATTGTAAAGACCCGAAAAATAATTCCAACAAAGCCGAATTAGACCCGGAAAAAACCGACCAAGGCGCTTTGAGTGCTGTTTTATACGAAGTAGATAATTACACAGAATTCCTCAATGGTGAAACCATTTTCAATTCAGATAAAATAGTCGCTATTGCTCAGCTGATCACCGGCCAGCAAGATAGTTTCAAGGAATTTGATTTAACCCTGGACTACAAACAGCAGTATAATCCTGCCAAAAAATATCGTTTTGCGGTTATTTTCTCCTCGAGTAAAGATGGAGACAAGTTCTGCGGAGCAGGAGGAAGCGAGTTGATCGTCGACGAAGTTGAAATTATCAACGAATAATTTAATGATATTATCCCCAAAAGTTTATTGTAAAACTTTTGGGGGATTCGTATTTTTTCAGTCAAGCCCCCCGGTATTAAAAAATAGAATTATTAATATCCGTCGTAAACCGCTCCAAAGTTTCCATACCGATAAGTGAATTTCCATGCCGGTTCAATTCGGGACTCCACACCGTAATGGCTAAATTACCCGGAATATAGGCAGCCACTCCTCCCCCCGACTCCACTTTTCCCAGGTAGTCCTGCCCGAAAAGCAAAATCTCCCGATTCGTCGTAGAAACCACAAGTCAACATTAAGGCCCCCAGACGTTTGGATTGACTGACCGTCAGAATTTTTTCCTGATTAAAAGGATTCACTCCATGGTTTGCTAAAAATAAAAAGCTCTGGTCAGCTCCTTGCAATTCATAGCAATGGCGCATTGATGACAATATACATCCACCACATCTTCCACATCATTTTCCATATTGCCGAAGCTTTTTCATCAGATAGCCCAAAGCCATGTTCCGGTCCGCATGTTCACGTTCCGAGCGGGCAATGTGTTTATCATAGTAGATATCGTCATTGCCACATATACCTCTGACAAATTGGAGAATAGCATCTTTAGGCTGTTCATAAAGACTCATCAGACGATCGGTGACCACCAGAGCCCCGGCATTGATAAAGGATTACGCGGAATACCATGTTCATATTCCAACTGTACAAGCGAATTAAAAGGGTTCCCCGAAGGCTCACGTCCGACGAACTTCCAGATACGATCACCCAAATGACGGGTTACCATGGCTAATGCGAAATACTTTAGAGATACTCTGAATAGAAAAACGAATATCCGCATCTCCTACCTGAAAAGAATGTCCGTTCAATGTCTCGATAGCTATTCCATATCGTTTCGGCTCTACTTCCGCTAAAGCCGGTATATAATCCGCCACCTTTCCTTTTCCCCAATAGGCTTTCAATTCCTGGTGTATTTTTTCAATGACAATCCCGTAATCCATAAGTATTTTTTTTAGGCGCACAAAGATACACCAAAAAACATTTAAAACGTTTTCATAAGTAAAAAAATGATTCTTCATATAAAAAATTGTCCTGAAAGTTTCTACCTCGAACTTTCAGGACAATTCTTTGCTTATCGAGCCTATTCGGATAGGACTAAACCAAGGTAGTACTTTCTTTTTGAGGAGCTTCTTCTTTCAGAAATTCACCGGCCTCATTGAAATAAACGGTCAATGTGGAATCTCCTTTTTCTATAATCAGTTTATAACTGTTATCAGAACCTTTTGCTGCCTCTTTGGGTCGTATAACCTTCATATTTTGCCGTTACTGCAGCAGCCACTTTTCAGGTACTTCAGCTACCTCTATTTTCGTATAAGTCACTTTTTCCTGAGCCAATAGCATCGGAGCTTCTTCTTTCACCACGGTATCCTTTTTCACCACAGTATCCTGTACATTTTACGGGAGCGATCATCAGACTTTCAGCAGATGCCGGAATAGCAAATACACATACAACCAATGCTACAAATGCGCTTTTTTACTAAATTTTTTCATGACATTCAAATTTAATTGTTAATAATTATGTTGTCGAACTCTTATTTCTAACCGCGTTCGTAAAACAATATGAAAAACTTATGCCGAAAATTTCGCAGCAAAAAGGGAGCGTAAAACAAATCATTATTAATCAATTACTTAAAAATCATAAAACAGAATAGTTATACTCTATTTACATTTATTATATGGAAAATCCCCCTATTCGTTCTACAGATTTGGGTAAAATCTCCACACCCAAAAACAATTGTCACCGGGATACCGACAAAAAGCGGTCACCTTTCCGGATAACCACTTTTTCCTGTAGATTTAATAAAATCTAATCTATTGTTTTGGGCAGTTATATACATATTTACACTTATAAACGTACAGTCAGGGTAACATATATAAACACTTCTATTTATATTCTAAAACATCCCAAATAGGTGACAAAAACAGAAGAAAATTTTACCAAACAGGGTGAAGACAGGCAATACAAACGTTACATCTCCTATTCATAGCCTATTCACTCCTTATTCCCGACGTTGTTGTATAGGAGGTGAATCGGAGATGAATAAGGGTTAATCCCTATCCTGAGAGGTTCCAGACCTGCAAATCACCTGCAATAGGTGGCATGAATAGTGGCCGCCCCGACAAGCCGAATAGTCAGAAAAGACAGCAAAAAACAAGAAATAGAATTTTTGAAATCTTCAAAATAGCGTTTTCCGGCCTCCCTCATGGTTTTAAGTGCCGCTTTATTCACCGCCCCGAAAAGACAGGCTTCCAAAGAAGCCGATGATAACTACGGAATAAAATGCCCGTCGCTTCTTCGTCGCCTTTCGCCAATAAACGGATAATATTTTTTTTCCTGTTCTTCTGCCATCGGTCCGTTTATTCTACCTCCAACCGTCTGTCTTTCGGATATTTCACCTTATAGCGCAGGATAAGATCGCGCTGTTCGCCGGGTTGCAAGATCAGCGGCCAGGTAACGATACCGGTATCGCCGTCCACTTTGCCACCGCTCACCTCTTCGGCAGTCACGGTAATACTGCTGTTGGCGGAGACGGGCAACTGATCGTAAAGAGTCAGATCAACCGCCTGCGGACGATTATTCCGAACGGATATTTTCCAACCTATCGTCTGTGTCTGCATAGCTCCCATCAGTTTCCGCGAGGTATATTCATGCTCTTTCGTGCGCTGTACGGCAATCTGCCGGTCGCGTCCGAGAGAAAACGAAAGCGTATCCCCGGCCGTATTCACATCGAGCACCGATTTGCCGATGAACGTGCCTTCGAAATAGATGTTAGCTTCTCCCTCCAACAGGTTAAGCTTACTCAATCGGTAACCTGTGCCATCAGAAAGGCATCTTTATCGATTTTCGGAGTACACCGGTAGACATAAGAGACCGGCAGTTCATAGCGGCCTATCTCTGCCACAATAGGCTTATTGTCCGATAAAACCGTATAGGGCATCTTAATCCCGAACTCATAACCTGTCGGTTGCCGGGTTTGTTCTACTTCAATCGGTATGCTCCCCGCCTCTTCTTCGGCAACTACCTCTTCCACAGGCGCGGTAGACATAAGAGCCAAAGTGTTTTTCCGGGCTTTCCGGGGAGAGCCATGACCGGCAACCACCACTTCCTCCAAACTTTGCGTATCGGGATCCAAGACAACATGCAACGTATTGCTACGCACACATCAACCGTCCGCGAAGTATAGCCGATATACGCAAATTCCAACCGGTGTTGTCCCTCGGGCATCGTCAACGAATAACGGCCGTCGACATCCGTAGCGCAACCGATAGTAGTACCCGGAATTTTAACCGTAGCTCCGATCAAGGGTTCATGGGTAATGGCATCCGAAACAATACCCGATACGTTATTTCCATTCATTTCATCGCGATAGACCGGTGCCGCCCATCCATAATTCAGCCGATAAGGCAACAGCCGGGGAGCCACATTCCCCGTTGAGGGACTGGAGGAAGAGAGCGACAAAGCGACATTTTTCCATGCTTCGCCCGTATGTTGAAAGATATTCGCTTTATAAGTAATGGAAAGTGGTTCGGTCAGACTCTCCGAACGAATGTCGTAGGAAGGAAACCAACCGGCATTTTTAACATAATAGCTCAAGGTAAAGGTTACGGTACAGGCAGCAGGAGCATGAATACCCACCAGGATTTCCCCGGTACGTTTCAAGTCCTTCCCTTTCACCTGGGCCAATTCCCGGGACACCTGCCGATGCCGCCCGGACAGTTCTTCCAGCTGCCCGCCAATAGTCAATTCTTCGGCAGTGAGCGCTTTCATCCGTTCGGTGAAATAAGCGGTCGCTTCCCTGACAGTCGCCATAGTCAACGCATTGCTTTTTACCACCTATCGTACAATTGTTTTTCAATACCTCCTGCCCCGCCTTCACGACAGCAAGAGCCGCTTTCCGTTCTTCCTGTTGTTTTTCTATTTTTTCAAAGTCTGCTGCAACTGCTCCTGCTTACGCCCTACCGCCACACTGTCCAGGAAATTATATTGCAGATTCACATTCGTGATCGTCAGTTTTCCCCTTCGCACTCACCTGCATACTCCGGGCATCGAGATAAGGTGAAAGACCGGTAAACAGTAAAGCCGAATTGCCAGCCGGGATGTCCACCCGTTTAGTACGGGTTACCTGTGCTCCGTCGATAAACAGCATGACTTTCTCTGCCACCGTTTCCACTTTGCGCTGAGCCGTCGACACCGTGGTCACTATACACAGACAAAGAACCAGCCCTACATAATTCCTGAACTTTTCCATAATCCCAATTAAAATAAGGTATCTATAATTCCTCTGACCTTTGTTTCAGTATACAAATATAGTGAAAGGTGAGGGCAAAAACAACAAACTGGTTTGATTGATTTTACCGAACCGAAAAACAACAGGAGCCATGATAATACAAAACGGCCGCCGGAACCCCGGCAGCCGTTTCTTTATCATCGGATAATATTTTTACTTCCTGGCCAGTTGAAGCAAAATTTCCATGACCTGGATAGCGCTCTTCGATACTTTCGTACCGGGTCCGAATACGGCAATTGCACCGGCATCGAACAGGAATTGATAATCCTGGTGAGGAATTACACCACCCACATATACGAGGATGTCTTCCCGGCCTAATTTTTTTCAATTCGGCGATAACGGCGGGTACCAGCGTTTTGTGTCCGGCAGCCAGAGAAGAAACACCAACGACATGCACGTCGTTTTCAACAGCTTGTTTAGCCGTTTCTTCCGGTGTCTGGAACAAAAGGTCCCATATCGACATCGAAGCCCATATCGGCATAACCGGTGGCAACCACTTTGGCTCCCCGGTCGTGACCGTCCTGGCCCATTTTAGCGATCATGATACGCGGACGACGTCCGGTCAGTTCGGCAAACTCATCGGTCATTGCCTTTGCTTTCTCGAAGTCGGCATCTTCGCCGGCAACACTTGAATATACTCCACTCACAGTTCTGATAACAGCTTTATAACGTCCGACAACTTTTTCACATGCATAGGAGATTTCTCCCAGAGAAGCGCGTTTCTTAGCAGCATCTACAGCCAATTCCAGCAAATTACCTTCGCCGGTTTCGACACATTTGGTGATGGCATCCAGAGCTGCGTCTACTTCGGCCTGATTACGTTCGGCTTTCAGTTTTTTCAGACGGGCGATCTGAGCTTCACGAACTGCAGTATTATCAATTTCAAGAATATCGATCGGATCCTCTTTGTCTAAACGGTATTTATTCACTCCTACAATTGTCTGTTCGCCACTATCGATACGGGCCTGTGTACGGGCAGCAGCTTCTTCGATACGGAGTTTTGGCAAACCGGATTCTATAGCCGCAGCCATACCTCCCAGTTTCTCAATTTCCTGAATATGTTCCCAAGCCTTATGTACCAATTCGTTGGTCAGGTTTTTCTACATAGTAAGAACCGGCCCATGGGTCGACTGCCTTACAAATGGTAGATTCTTCCTGGATATAAATCTGAGTATTACGGGCAATACGGGCGGAAAAGTCGGTCGGCAATGCAATAGCCTCATCCAAAGCATTGGTATGCAATGACTGTGTATGTCCCAGAGCAGCCCCCATAGCCTCGATACAGGTACGTCCTACGTTATTGAACGGATCCTGTTCGGTCAGTGACCAACCGGAAGTCTGGGAGTGTGTACGCAGAGCCAGGGATTTCGGATTTTTCGGATTGAATTGTTTGACAATCTTAGCCCACAACAGACGACCGGCACGCATTTTAGCGATTTCCATAAAAATGGTTGGTTCCGATAGCCCAGAAGAAGGACAGACGCGGAGCGAAAGCATCGATATCCATTCCGGCGTTTACCCGGCACGCAGATATTCCAAACCGTCGGCCAGGGTATATGCCAACTCGATATCGGCGGTAGCACCTGCTTCCTGCATGTGATAACCGGAAATAGAGATAGAGTTGAACTTCGGCATATTCTTGGACGTATATTCGAAGATATCGGCGATGATCTTCATCGAGAATTTCGGCGGGTAAATATAGGTATTACGCACCATAAATTCTTTCAGGATATCGTTCTGAATGGTTCCGGACAGCTGCTCCAGGGTAGCCCCTTGTTCCAATCCGGCAACAATATAGAAAGCCAGGACCGGAAGCACGGCCCCGTTCCTGGTCATAGATACGGACATCTTATCCAAAGGGATCTGATCGAACAGGATCTTCATGTCCAGGATAGAGTCGACAGCCACACCGGCTTTACCGACATCCCCGATCACACGCGGGTGGTCGGAGTCGTATCCGCGGTGAGTAGCCAGGTCGAAAGCGACAGACAGACCCTTCTGCCCCGAAGCCAGGTTACGACGATAGAAAGCATTCGATTCTTCAGCGGTAGAGAATCCGGCATACTGACGGATCGTCCAGGGACGCAAAGGGTACATGGCAGAATACGGTCCACGGAGATAAGGCGGAATTCCGGCAACATAATCCAGATGTTCCATACCTTTCAAATCATCGGCAGTATATACCGGTTTCACCGGAATCAACTCAGGGGTCGTCCAGTTTTTAGCGATGTGGTTGGCTTTTTCCCATTCAGCGGCGCTCATGGAAGCCTTTTCAGACGCTTTAATATTTATATCTTTAAAATTCGGTTTCATGTTTCAATAGTTAAAAAGTTACAGAGTTACCCGTTACTTTATTTAATACCTAATTTTACCTGGTAGCCTTTCAGTTCTTCCAGTACATTGTTCTTCACGTGGATATAGTTCAGCAATCCTTTTGCTTCCAGTTCGGGACGGCTTTCTGGATTACCCGCAACTACAACGATAGCTTTATCTTTCAGTTTTTCGAAAGCTTCGGGTGCAAATCCGGCATATTCATCGTCGGAGCTACACAGCACAACGATAGCGGCTTTATTGTCCAGACACGCCTGAACCCCTTCATCGACCGTCTTGAAGCCATTGTTGTCTTTTACTTCAAATCCGGCACAAGCGAAGAAGTTACATGCAAACTGAGCCCGTGCTTTACGCATAGCCAGATTACCCATCGGAAACATATAGACAACCGGACGACCGTTTTTAGCCGAGAAAGCATCGGTTTTCAGGCGCATCGCCTCGAATGCAGCCGGTCCGCGGTAAGGTTTCAGGGTTTCGATTTCAGCGCCTTCGGCAGTTTCGTCTTCGGGTTCGAAGATGCAGGCACACAGCTGACGATCGATCTTTTCGTTGAAGTTAGGGAACTGGTTAACACCCACAAAGTTTTCTTTACGCTGAGCGATAGCCAGGTCACGAAGCCTGGGCGGTAGCTTTCACAGCAGCCTGAACAAACCCTTTCTTCAATGCTTCGATATATCCTCCCTGTTCCTGAGTTTCCAGGAATAATTTCCAGGCAGCTTCAGCAATATTCTGGGTCAGTTCCTCGATATAATATGAACCACCGGCAACATCGACGATCTTGGCAAAGTGCGACTCTTCTTTCAGCAACAACTGCTGGTTGCGGTCAACACGTTCCGCCACGTCGGAGGGATGACATTCGAAGGTATCGTCGAACGGATGAACGGTGAACGAATCGACACCGCCCAATACGGCCGACATCGTTTCGGTCTGAGTACGGAGCATGTTCACGTTCGGGTCGTACACGGTTTTATTCCATTCAGAAGTTTCTGCATGGATATTCATCTTACATTTGCAATCGCAAGACGGATTGTAGGCTTTCACGATGTGAGCCCACAAGTAACGGCAGCCCGCAATTTAGCGATCTCCATGAAATACTTGGAACCGGTAGCGAAGTGGGAAACGGATTTTCGGAGCCACTTCATCGATCTTCATTCCTGCATCCGTCAGTTTGTCCAGATATTCAACACCGGCAGCCAGTGAGAATCCCAACTCCTGAACGATAGAAGATCCTGAGTTATTGAAAACATATCCACCTACTTCAATGGTCTTGAAGTTTTTGTAGGCAGCCATTTTTTCAAGATTTACTTTTTACGTTTTCGAAAGGTTTGTCGCAACAGTTCTTTCCTTTCCGGGTGAGAGCGGTCAACGGATCGACATTGATTCCCCCTGTATTTTTTCAGGTGCAATACCTCTTTCTTCCACAACAGCCTTAAATGCATCCAGGATACTTTTTTTTTACATCCGGCGACAAAGTTGATTTCCACACATTCCAGGCAGATGTCTTTCAGGAGGACTTCCATATCTGCTTTGGTAAATTCCTGGCATCCATTCAGTACAAAACCCAGTGAGTTGACACCGCGATTCAATACATCCAATGCTTTTTTATTTGCTTCAGCCAGATCTTCCACAACGATATCCTGACGTACATACCAATCGTTGTTATCTTTTTGTTACCTCTCACAAACGGGAATTCGCCGGGTAGACAATCCAGATTTTTCAGATCCTGCATATTCTCCAACCGGTACATCGGCTGAACATTAAAACCCTCATTGGTTCTCCATACAAGCTTTTTATTGAAATCGGCCCCTTTCAGGTCGACAGTGACTTTGTCGATCCACTCTTGCATTGTGTTCGGCGCAAACTCACTGAAAAGCTTACAATTTTCTTTTTTTCTGCCATAATTTATATATTTAACTGTAACTGTTTGTTTGAAAAAAACGAACAAATTTAACCCTTTCAAAGGATTAAAAAATTATTTAGTGCCTTTTTTCCGTATTTAGAACGTTTGTACCCCCGTCACTTTTATCCTTCCTCATTCAGGCGCCGATAAATACGTACGGTTCCGGCTTCTTCCGGATTACCGTTATCCCATATCTTTATCCGCAATTCATTTTGATCTACCGATTGCCATTCCCCGATCCCCAATTCATTTTGCCGGGTATCCAACTCTTCGCAAATCAGCTTATCGCCTTCTTTTTTCATCCGGAAACGTGTAACTCCACACCACAACTCATTTCCAAGCGTATCTTTCACGGAATAAAAACACAGGTTATAAATTCCGGCAGTCACCTCCATCTCATAATACAACTGATTCGCTTCGTATCTCCACCGACCGACGAAAGGAGCCGCCAACCCGGGGAAATCACTGCAGATAGAAAAGAGGGTGTCCAAAAAAGGCAAAATACCCCCTTGTAGAATCGGATATTTGATTTCAGTCTCCAATAGGGATACGAATAAATCGAGGGTGCCAAATACTTTTGGACACCCTCTTTTTGAAAATCCAGAAAGTAAACTAAAACCGTCCGGTCTAACCGGATGCTCTATGCTGTAGAAGAACGACGGTAGCTTTCGGGGAACTACCCGAAACACGACTGAAATATTTGGAAAAAAAGTGATTGTTCATTAAACCCTAATTCGTAGGCTATTTCCTTAATGGCCATTGGTGAATTACGCAACAGAATCTGTGCTTCGAGCACAATGTATTCCTCTATCCACCGTGCGGCACTGCGTCCGCTCACCAGTCGGATTACAGTAGTAAGATGGCGGGGTGTCAGTGAAAGTTCGCCGGCATAAAATGATACGCGCCGTTGCTTACGGTAATGGGTGTGTAGCAAATCGAGGAAATCATAAAAGATCTTCTCACTGTGCGACGCGGGAGTGGCAGTGTCTTCCAGCCGCCGACAGATATTACGTACTTGACAGAACATACCCAGGATGAGCGGATAAAGAGTATCTGCGGAATCTCTCAAACCAGGAGCATCGGCGCAAAGACATAGGAGCTCGTAGAAGCGAGTCAACCGCCCGTGCTCATCATCATTGACGGCAATGAAAGCATCACGTATCGCAATCTTTCCCAAGGTACGTTCTGCTAAAACAAGCTGCCTCAAAAAGATTTGGAAAAGCAACAGCCCCACACATCGGAAGCCGGGGCTACGACTTACAATACGACAGGCACAGGGGGCGATGAAACACAACAGGTGTTCACGGTTGAAGCGATAGGACTGTAAGTTGATATCCAATTGCATTTCTCCATCCAGACACAAAAAAAGACAGGGTATGTCTATCTTTACCGGATTATCGTGTGTGCCGAAAAAAGGTCATTTTCGCGCCAAATCACGAAAGGAGTCACCTCTTTACCCAACTGCAAACGTTGAAGTAATTTATCGAATGTAAATATAGGCTGAATCATACAAATAAACATGCAAATAGGGTCAATAAACTATTTAATCCTCAATAATCGTACGAATATACAAATGAAATACAGAAAAGCACATTTACAAGCGTGAAAAATCTCCGTTACTTTGTATCGAAATCAAATCAGATGACAATGAACAAAAAGTTATTGACTATGGCGCTCTCACTGACGGTTATTCCGTCAGTTCTTTTGGCGCAGAAATCGGCTACGGAACACACTATCCGTGCCAACGAAGCTGTAAAGACGGAACTGAATTTCAACGACCGTCAGGATTATGAAGATGCCAACCGGGGCTTTATCGCAAGTATCGATGGAAACGCTGTACTGGACAAAGAAGGCAAAGTTTCTTATTCTGTGGAAGAATGGGATTTTCTGAAGAGCAATACTCCTCAGACAGCCAACCCGAGTCTGTGGAGACAGTCGCAACTCAACCGCATAAACGGACTGTTTTGAAGTGATACCCGACAAACTTTACCAGGTGAGAGGATTCGACATAGCCAACATGACTTTCATCCGTTCTGACAATGGTTGGATTATCATTGACGTGACGACTACAGATGCCGCTGCCAAGGCGGGCTATGACCTCATTAAGAAGCATGTGGCAGACCTACCTGTACAAGGCGTAATTTTCACCCACCCTCATGGCGACCATTACGGAGGTATCGCTGCGGTGAAGGAGGCTTCATCTAAAAAGGATTTCGACATCATCGCTCCCAAAGGCTTCATGGCCTCGGCACAAAACGAAAACGTGCTGGCCGGAGTGGCTATGACCCGCCGTGCCACTTATATGTATGGTTTGCAATTGCAACCGGGTGAAAAAGGTACATTGGGTTGTGGTCTGGGACAGCGTATGTCAACGGGTAGCAAAGGTATCGCCCGCCATACCATTGACATAGCACACACCGGAGAGAAACATACCATTGACGGCGTGGAGATGGAGTTTGTCTATGTACTTGACACAGAAGCTCCTGTGGAAATCATGATTTGGCTTCCGCAATTGAAAGCCTTCTGTACGGCAGAAGATATGACGCACAACATGCATAATCTGCAAACGTTGCGTGGTGCGAAAGTGCGCAACGGACTGCTGTGGAGTAAGGCGGTGGATACGGCTATCGAACGTTACGGAGACCAGGTGGAGGTGTCATTCTCCACCCATCACTGGCCCACCTGGGGCAATGAACGCATCGTGAACTACTGGGAAGCTCAACGTGATATGTATCGCTATCTGCACGACCAGACCCTGCATTTGGCTAACCGTGGGCTGACTCCTGATGAAATTGCCGAAGAGATGAAACTCCCGCTTCGCTGGCATCGCAGTTCAACTGCCGTGGCTACTACGGTACGCTGAGCCACAACGTCAAGGCGCAGTATGACCTTTTTACTTCGGCTGGTTCGATGGCAATCCGGCACATCTTAACCCGCTGCCCCTTCGGAATTGGGTGCCAAAGTATGTAGAAGCTATAGGTGGTGCAGATAAAGTGCTCGAAGTGGCCAAGGCCTCGTATGCCAAAGGTGAATACCGTTGGGTAGCTACGCTGCTGGACAATCTTGTCTTTGCAGAACCGGAAAACAAGGAAGCACGCCAATTATTGGCAGACACATACACCCAACTGGGTTATCAGGCGGAAAGCGGTCCGTGGCGTAACTTCTACTTGACTGGGGCTCAAGATTTATTCAAGAAGAATGTGCCTTACACATCAAAACTCATCAATGACGGTGTATTGTCCCAGATGGATATGGGCACTTTGCTCGACTACTGCGCCATCCAGTTGAACGGGGAGAAAGCTGGCGGAAAGGAAGCTGTTATCAACATTAACTTCACAGATACGAAAGAGAAGGTGATGCTGATGCTCAATAATGGGGTGTTGAATCACCGCCTTGGCAGCCAGGATAAAAAAGCTGACCTGACCATGGAGATTGCGAAAATGGATTTCGTCAAACTGTTCTTCGGCAGAACGGATTTGCAAACTTTGTTAAAGACGAACAAGGTGAGAACAACGGGAAACACCAAAGCTATGGAGGTTATCTGTAGTGCCTACGAACCGGCAGATCCTAACTTTAAAATTGTGTTGCCGTAAACAGGAACAATATATTGATTTTTTAACATGGCGGGTACATAGATGTGTATCCGCCTTTTTCGTATCATCGCATGTGACTAAGTTTGCATCAGCAGACATAGCAAATTTGTTCTCCTGTCTCCTCCCTCAAAATGATCAAAAGCCACTAATAGAAGGATCTGGTACAAAACTATGTACTTCTTTCGATTTCAAACACTTTGCATTATTTTCTCCAAAGCCATCTGTATGTGAGCGAGTTTTCGTATATTTGTTCTCTAATTGATGATTATAACTGAAGATAAAGTTCCTGCCGTCGATTGAATTTATTATTGGGTCGGTGAGAATGGGGAATACGATTTTATTTATACTAAGCTAAACGAACAAATTCGTTTGTTTTTCGTTTTGCTATCGAACTGTGTTTTATTATGGTCGAGATAAAAAAAGGGCATCTGTTGAAAGCTGTACTCTTCGATATGGACGGCGTATTATTCGATTCGATGAAGAATCATACGTTAGCTTGGTATAGAGCTTTGTCTTCCCGGAAGATCCCTTGTGAAAGAGATGAATTTTATCAATATGAGGGAGCTACAGCCGAATGGACAATTAATTTGATTTTTGAGCGGACCTATCATCGGCAAGCGACTAAACAGGAGATTGAAGAACTATATACCTTAAAAAAGTAAATATTTTAATGAGTTGCCTGAGGCCAGGCCTATGCCAGGGGCCAAAGAGGTTTTGAAGATCGTCCGGGAGCACGGTTTATTGCCCGTTGTCGTTACCGGTTCCGGTCAACAATCGTTGTTAAAACGGTTGACCGAAGAATATGCCGGTTTTGTCGATGCTTCGACTTTGGTGACTGCTTTCGATGTCGAGCATGGTAAACCCCATCCGGAACCTTACCTGAAAGGCCTGAAAAAAAGCACATGCTATGCCCGACGAAGCTTTCATTATAGAAAATGCACCTTTGGGGGTAAAAGCCGGTGTAGCGGCTGGAGTTTTCACTATCGCCGTGAATACAGGGCCTATTCCTGAAAAACAATTGCAAGAGGCCGGAGCTGACTTGATCTATCCGGATATGTCGGCTTTACAAAAAAGTATTTGCCGCAACTATTGGCCGGACATCATAACCGGGCCTGAATTTTCCGGATTGCTAATCTATCGTATATCCAGAGAAATAGGTTTGAACAAAACCCATTGCCAATATAACCACCCATATCCCGGAAGGATTGCATTTCTCCCAGAATAAATGAGTTAATTCTTGACCCGATAGCTGGAATTGCCGGGCTACTTCTTCAAAAATAAGCATTGTTCGAAAGCTGATCCGATAGTTGTAAGCCCTTCTCTGCTACTAGTTTCCGCGCCATAACTACTTTATCCGACATTTGCTGATAGACGCCTCCGGAAATAATACCGGCAAACACCTTTCCTAGAAACACTGGTATAAAAGAAGGTGTTTATATACATGTTTACCTTAAACGCAGATATATTTTTTTCTTTCTATTCCGATTTCGGGTTTTATACCGTCAGACCGGGTCGTCTGGAACGGTCCGCTAAGGCTTGCCTTCTCTGACCGGCGGAACTCCTCACTCCGTTCGTCAGTGATAGAAAAAAAGCCAGTGTAAAGGCATGGGGACTGAACGTTACTTACGGCTTCAAGAAACCAAAGAAAAATCGGGCTTTGTCTATGCCTTTTCAAAGTTATAAATTATCGAATTATTAATTAATGTACAAATGTACGACTGAATAATTCTACTATAAATCGGGACATTGCTGCAAAATGGATTGCATAATGACAGCTGCAGCCTCGGCATCGGCCAGGGCATGATGATGATTTTTCAGGTCATATCCGCAAAAAAGGAAGAAACGGTATGCAACTGATAATTTTCCAGTCCTTTAAATAATTTCCGGGAAAGGCGGTAGGTACAGTAAAAGGAGTAACCGGGATAATCCATTTCGTAAAGCCGAAAGACAGCTTTCAGGCATCCCTCGTCGAACATGCTATTGTGAGCCACCAAAGGTATCCCTTCAATCATCGGAGCAATTTCCCGCCATACCGTAGGAAAAGCCAGAGCTTCCTCGGTATCCTCCCGACTCAAACCGTGAATAGCTGTATTACGCCGGGAATAAAAATTCGGTGCAGGATGAATCAGACTGTAAAACCGGTCTTCGATCACCCCCCGGTTCATCACGACGATCCCCACCGAACAAACACTGGTCTGCTGCCAATTGGCTGTCTCGAAATCTATTGCAGCAAATTTCTCCATTTTTACTTCAGCATTTATTTAGACAAAAATACATCATTAAAGCTTAAGATTTTCAAAACCCAGGCAACTGCATGACTACTGTGGGTATCAGTAACAGAAAACCCAGGACGACAAACAACAGGAGGATTTTTTGGCAAACCATTTTACCCACACCTCATAGGGAATGCGGGCGATTCCCAAAGCACCGATCAATACGGCGGAGGTGGGCGTGATCATATTGGTAAAGCCATCACCGAACTGGAAAGCCATCACTGTAGCCTGCCGGGAAATACCGATGACATCCGAGAAGGGAGCCATAATCGGCATCGTCAAAGCAGCTTTGGCCGATCCCGAAGGGATAATGATATTGATCAGCGTCTGAATTACATACATCGCACCAACCGAAGCCACTCTTCCGGCCTCGTTCATCAGGGAAGCCAAGGCATGTAATATAGGATCGATAATACGCCCGTCCTGCAAAATCTGGATGATACCTCCGGCCAGTCCGACCACAATAGCCGCCGATAAGATATCTTTGGCTCCTTCGAGAAACAATTTGATGATGCTGTCGGTATCTTTGCCCGCAGCATACCCCGTCAACACTCCCATCGCCAGAAAAATCGCCGAAATTTCGGGCAGATACCAACCATGCCCCATCACTCCGATCACCAGAAAAATGACCGTAAAAGCCAGGATAGAAAGGATAAAAAATGGAAAGATTTCCGTAGCCCCAACCATCCGAACAAAGCGAACAAAACCGTACCGACCGGTACAGCATAAAAAGTGACCGAAGCATTCCCCAAACTAAAAAGTAGTAACCGGATAAACGACAGCAAAAATAATCAGAGACACGAGAATCAATCCATACACGATATAAGAAGCCACCGGGATCGTATAAGCAACCTCTTCGCCACTTTCGGTACGGCGATTCCGCCAATATTCGTCGGCCCGATACATCGGGGAAAGGGTCGGATTGCGTTTCACCCGGGCCGCATAGATCAACACACAGGCAACTAAAATCACGGTGAGCAAAAACCAGCAAAACAAGCGGTATTCAAAACCGGAAAACAAAGGTAAACCGGAAAGTCCCTGAGCGATACCGATGGTAAACGGATTCAGGATCGCTCCGGCAAATCCCACGTGGGCCGCAACATAGACCATACACAATCCGGTAATCGAATCATACCCCATCGAAATAGCCAAAGGTACAATGATAATCACAAAAGCCAGCGTTTCTTCGCTCATACCGAAAACAGCCCCGAACATACTGAACAAGAAGATAATCATAGCGATCACCAGATTGTTCACCCCGATCCGCTTCATAAAACGATGCCGTTCAATCCCTGCGTAAAACGCAAAAAAGAAAAAAATCCCGACATCGATCGCCCGGCTATTGTTCATAATCTGAAAAGCCCCGCCGATAATCAGTAAAAAGGCTATGATTCCGGCCTGCTTCTCAAATCCTTGCAACAAAGCGGAAAATACCTGCCAGGTCTGTGGAACCGATTCCACCGCATGATAAGAATTATCGACAATCACCGACCGGGTCGTTCCGTTGACCTCGACGGTATGGCGACTATACTCTCCCGCCGGAATAATCCAGGACAAGACGGCACAAAGCAGAATAATCGAAAAAATAATCGTATAAGTATGAGGAATCTTTTTTTCAGCATAGCACATTAAATAATTAAACTTTTACGACACGCATACGGTGAGGGAACAAAGGTATATATATTTTTTTATTGATCTATGTTTTATTCTACACATCGCGGGAAAAATCGGTTAGACGATTAACAATCCGGGGAACAGTTTTTGTCGTACAACAAATTATTGCGAAATTTGCAATTCCAGAGACATCCTGGGCATAGGCACTTTCGTCCGACAAAAACGAGTTAGAAATGTATACAGCAATCAGAAAAATCATTGAAGCAGCCTGGGAGAACCGGGGAATTATTGAAGAAAGAAGAGACCCGGTCGGCTATCGATCAGGTAATCGGGTTACTGGACAAAGGGAAATTGCGCACGGCTACTCCAACCGACGAAGGTTGGCAAGTGAACGAATGGGTAAAAAAAAAAGCGGTTATCTTATATTTTCCAACCCAACCCATGTCGACCATGACCACGGGACCATTCGAGTATCACGATAAGATCCGGCTCAAACAAGATTATGCAGAATTAGGAGTACGGGTAGTTCCTCCGGCTGCCGCCCGCTATGGAGCCTATGTCGCCCCGGGAGTGGTGATGATGCCTTCCTATGTCAATATCGGTGCTTATGTCGATTCGGGAACGATGGTAGACACCTGGGCGACTGTCGGTTCGTGTGCCCAGATCGGGAAAAAAATGTACATCTCAGCGGAGGAGTCGGAATCGGCGGAGTACTGGAACCCGTACAGGCCGCACCCGTAATCATCGAGGACAACTGCTTCATCGGCTCGCGTTGTATTATTGTGGAAGGTGCCCATCTGGAAGAAGAAGTCGTGCTGGGTGCGAATACGGTAATCACCGCCTCGACCAGGATCATCGACGTCACGGGAAATGAACCGATAGAATACCAGGGTTATGTGCCGGCCCGGTCCGTCGTGATCCCCGGTTCCCGAAAAAACAATTTCCTGCCGGCGAATACGAAGTGCCTTGTGCGCTGATCATCGGAAAAAGAAAAGCATCTACCGACCTGAAAACCTCGTTGAACAGTGCATTACGGGAATTCGACGTGCCGGTATAAAGAGATATAAAACAGATTCAGATTATTAAGATTAGAAATATATGGAGAAAATTAAAGCAGCCGTTATCGGATACGGCAATATCGGGAGATATGTAATAGAAGCTCTTCAAGTTGCTCCCCGATTTCGAGATCGTGGGTGTTGTGCGCCGGAATGCCGCCGATGTACCGGCAGAATTGGACAAAAATACAAAGTAGTAAGCCATCTGCAGGATTTGGAAGGGGTTCAGGTAGCTATTTTATGTAACCCGACCCGCAGCGTGGAAACACTATGCAACCGAAGCCCTCCGGCTAGGTATCAATACGGTAGACAGTTTCGACATACACACTCAAACCGTCGATTTACACCGCACTTTGGGAGAAGTGGCCCGCAAACACCATGCAGTGTCCATTATGTCGGCCGGCTGGGACCCGGGGACGGATTCCGTAATACGCGCATTATTGGAAGCCTGTGCACCCAAGGGGTTGACTTATACCAACTTCGGTCCGGGCATGAGTATGGGACATACAGTAGCCGTTAAAGCAATCGAAGGAGTAAAGGCCGCCCTGTCTATGACTATCCCCCACGGGAACCGGGATTCATCGCAGAATGGTATATATCGAACTTCAGGAAGGATATCCCTTCGGTGAAGTTGCACAAAAAAAGATCAAAAACGATCCCTATTTCGCCCATGACGAAACCCACGTGATGCAGGTGGAAAACGTAGACACATTGCTCGACATGGGGCACGGCGTGAACCTCACCCGGAAAGGGGTATCCGGTAAAACGCAAAACCAGTTGTTTGAATTCAACATGCACATCAACAACCCGGCCCTGACGGCACAAATCATGGTATCGGCCGCCCGTGCCACCATACGCCAGCAACCGGGCTGCTACTCTCTCATCGAAATTCCAATGATCGATATGCTTTTTACGGCGACCGGGAAGAACTTATCAGGCATCTAGTATAAAAAGATGCCTGATACCTTTCCCCGGAATATTTGGCAATGAATCGGAATCTAAATCCGCAAAGACAATCAAGGCAGATGCTCGAGTCTGCTTTTTCAGCAGGTCACCCGATGAAGGACGGGCTGTTTTATAATCCAGCAATGTCCCGTCTTTTCCATAGAGCAGGAAATGGGGAATGCCTTTGACATTCATCATATCGGCGAAAGCCTCGTCGCGGACGAGCCATTGATTTCCGTGCATATGGAGCTGTTCCATTTGCTTTTCCCAGTTTTCGCGTTTGGTATCCAAAGAAATGCTGACAAATACAATGTCCCGACGGTTCAAATCCTTTTCCAATTTCTGGAGGTGGGGACTTCCGCCACACAGGAGCGCACCACGATGCCCAAAGATCAATGTAGATATATTTGCCGGCAAATTCAGTGAGACGATGCTCCTGACCGTTCTTATCTTCAAATACAGCGTCGGGCAAGGGAGCACCGGGAGAGGCATAACGTTTGTCGCGAAATTTCCGGATAAGTTGTTCCTTATCGGGTCGGTCACTGCAAAGTTTGTCGAGGCGTGCCAGATGCTCCCCGGAATAACGATGCCGGCGGATGTAGTCTTCGATGATTCTCCGGGTGATGTTTTCCCGGATGGAAGAAATGCGGAACCGCTCTTGCAGGAGACGGATTTGGTCTTCGGGTTCCGGGGCGTTTTGTTGTAAGTATTCGCTGATATAGAGGTCACTGCCGTATAACAGTTTCCAATAAGGCACATCCAGGGCCTGGGAGATGACAGGCAAAGCGGAGGCGAGCGCTGCAGGTATGCTGTCGCGGAACAATCCGTGGGCAAGATTCAGACATTCGATGTTTGCCCAGGCGGAAAGGTAACCGGCAGTCGTTGAATCGAGCCGCTCCCGTTCGGTAATACGTTGGACTTCGCATGGAAACCGGGCGAGGCGGGAAGCGAGTTCCGTTCCGGCAGGCGGATTGCTCCAAAGGGTTCGGCTTTGGTTGAGCGACCATTCCCGGAAGGCCTGCAATGCCCGGTTGTCCGGATCTGTAGCACCGATGGACGTCTGGCCGCCGGTAAGATGGAAATCAAGGTCTACGGAGGCATTGGCTTGCAGGGCGACAGGAGTCACGAATTGCCAGCGCTCTTCCCCGGTGACAGCTACGCCGAAGAGATTACAAAAAACCACCTCCCGAAAAGGAATAGTTGTGGAAAAATACCCGGCACTATCCACCTTAACATAGAGTAGTGTGTCCTCCATCTGAATACCGAGCATATCGACAACGGTATTGCTGTCCATATAGAGAGTGCCGCAAAGAGTATACTCCTGTTTGTTCCGACAAGCAAAACAAAGCAGGATGAAGAGATAAATGAATGTCTTTTTCATGGATATTGTTTCAAAAAAGAGGAGAACGCGCCGAAAGACTTTTCCTCTCAAGGCACATTCTCCAGTTCGCAATAAGAAAAATAATTACCGGGGTTTATAAACTACTTTCAAGGGCTTGTATGCCACGTTCAAATAGGGAGAATCTCCTTCGTTTTTACCGGTGTTGCAATTCAACAGATAAAACGAACCGTTCAAACCACTTGCCTGAGGTTGATAGACGCCAACATAAAGCTGCTGGTTATCCGGACTGACGGCAAGACTGGTAATTTCAGCCCCTTCCAAGTCATCCAACGTGCGCCAAGGTTCGGTCGGGGAACGAAGTGGCGGTATTGTAATACCAACGATAGATTTTATTGCCGGCCGAAAGCATAAAACAAACATTGGTAGGTCGTGTTGGAAACATAAGGGCTTTCCGAAGTGAGTGCCGGAGTACCGTTAATGACCACTTGATTATCGGATAGTCCGAAACTTTGTTGGGTGTAATCGCTATTCCATATTGTCCAGGTATATGCAATAGAGGTTTTCATAAAGACACCGTCTTTGCAAGTAATCATGGTAAAATAATTTCCATCCCGCTCATAAAGCGCTATCGGAGAATGACCTCTGAAATCCAATCCTTGGTCGGCAGCCGAATATTCATAGTAATAATTGTAGAAATCGACAATAGTCTCTTTTTCCATATCCCAAAAAGATAATCGCATCCTGATAACCTAACCCTTTTGCCAAAACCACATTTTTATCGTAGGTAGACGCCATTTGCCGGCCATAATTTACAATCAATCCTTCCAATGTGGCCATTTTATATATTTTACGGCTTTCCGATATAACAGGCGACGCCGCACCCGTTCCATCCACGACAAGCAAATCGCTCCGGAATGAAATCCGGATTGCCGTCGGTAATGATATTCTCCACGTTCAGCATTTTACTGTTCAAGGCATATACGGAAGGCTTATCCTTAAAACTGATAAAAAGTTGTTTGTCCCGTTGTCTGAAGTCGGTGGGCTGGCGGGAAATTCCACGCCCGGATTATTCACCGCCAAGCAATTGGTCGTGAAAAACGCTTTTTCCCTTCGGCAATTTCCCTGTCGCTCAATTCCCGCATAATGGAAAGCAAAGGTTCACCTTCGGAGTTGTCACCAGGATAGCGATACCTTTTTCGTAGGCGGAATTGATGTTCAGGGTAAATTCGTAAAAACTGCTGCCGTGCTCGTTGCTGATTTTCAACCGTGCCGGGAACGACCCCAATTCATTACCCGTAAAACGAAGTGCGGAGGAGTCGGAATAAAATTTGTAATTCACCTCCCATTCATACGTAAGGGGCAATTGCCGTTCGCTTTGGCTGACCAACCCTTCAGTAGGAATAAGCAATTCCTCGTTTTGGTCGATGTTGTAGACTTTCTGCATTTTCAGCGTGTCGATACTGATTTCTGAAATGCGCACCGTATCCACAGTCGTTTCATCTTCGAAACAGCCGGCAAACAACGGCAAGCAAAGGATAAAGAACAGATATTTCAATGTTTTCATGATATTTTTTCTTTTTCGGTTATTATACATTGGGCTTTCGGAAAGGTGGTCACACCCAATTCCGGATGTGCCTGAAAGTATTCATACATAGGGCCGCATACGTATTTCTGAAGAGCATAGTTAAAAATCCCAGTCCCAACCTCCGAAATCCTGTTCTCCCCAACCGGTATTGTATTTTTGATCCAAATTCTCTCCGTATCTTTCCACCAGCGCTCTATAGGTTGCCGGCAACGTCTCTTCCAACCGGTGGAAAAAATCCATGAAAGTGACATACACCACCGGATTCCAGGGCCCCATATTACTTTCCGACCAGCCAAAACTTCCGTTCCACGTCGTCCAGTTCGGTTTGCTGACAACATTATTGAAAGTGATGATGGCTTCGCAACTGATTTCTTTTCTCGGTTTGTGCCGTGGGATTGAAATAATCGTTCGGCAACAGGCGGAACGCTACCGTCCATTCGGTGTCTCCGAGGGCAGAGCGTTTGAGGGTAACAGGCACTACGGCATTAACGGAATCTTTCTCCAGGGTGAGTTGTTCCGGCACCGTATAATGCAAAGGCGATTCGGCATTGGTGCGTTTATCTACTACCTCGATTTTAAAGTTACGGGCCACCTCTTTCACAGATGCCCCGATAATGCGTACCGGAAGCTCAACCACATGCTCTGTGGTACTCAACGGAGTCACACCGAAAGAGTAGTTAACGGAGTCCTGGGTGAAATAGATGTCGATAACCGAGTCATCGAAAGTCGGATAATCCGTTTCATGGCAAGAGGCTATACACAAGCCGATGAATAGAAATAATATCGTATGTTTCATGGTTTTCTGTTTTATTGTTTAACATCATAGACTTCGTTTCGATAGTTGAATTCCTCCTCGGGGACAGGTACCGTATAGATACTATTGGCGGCCGGGAGAATCTCGCCCGTGATAGCCTGAATGTCGAGGTTAAGACGCTTCATATTGAAAAAAGTCTGTCCTTCACCGACAAATTCCTTGTAGCGTTCTTGTGTGATTTTTTCTATGGTCAGCGATTCGGCGGGTATGCGGTCATCCAATGCCACAAGCCCGCGGCTTTCCAATACGGCATTAAAATAATCGGCGGCTTTCGGATCATTTTTGCGCAAGAGACATTCGGCAGCGATGTAATACATCTCCGGCAACCGGATCAGGTTAACACCCGGAATCTGTCCAGCCGGACGATTATTGCCGGTACTCAGTTGATAAGGGTCTGTCAGTTTGACAAACCGGAGGTTATTGCTGATGGTCTGGAACCAGGCCGCCCAACGATAATCGTTTTCTCCGCCTCCCCTGCTGATACACGGTGGCGATACCGTTCCACGGGTTGAGACTTTTGAAAGAAACAGCGTCATACAAATCTTCTTTCGTACGGGTGTAAAAACTCTCTTTGGCATACAACCCGAAAATGGTTTCTTTTTGCGAAAGGGCACCGATAACATCCCCTGCGATTTCAGTTTTTTCCACTAATTCCAAACCGCCTTCACGGATGACTTTATCGGCATAATAGAAAGCACTGTCGATATTCCCCTGAGTGAGGTATACACGGGCCAGCGTGGCACGCGCTGCCTGAAGATTAAAGTGGATGGACTGGTCCAGAAAGAAACCGTCTTCCGGGGAAGCCGCCTCATAAAGTTTTTCGTTGTCCAACAATTTCTCAGCCGCACGCAGGTCTGCAATAATGCGCTCGTACACTTTTGTTTTGGGCAGTATATCCGACGGTTTCAGAGAGAATGCCGTATTATAAACGATACCGCGGGTCTTGGCGTCGGTTGCCTGGTCGGCATAGAGACGCAGAAGGTCGAAATGCATATAGGCACGAAGTCCTAAGGCCTCCCTTTATAGATGTCGTAAAATTCAAGGGTCTCTCGGGAGATTGGTTTTCCAGATTAACCAAAATATTGTTGGCATACGAGATATTCTGATACATGGTGCTCCAAATATCGGAAAACACCTTGGTAACTTCCGGATTCTCCTTGTATTTGAAGGCAGACAGGTCCGTAATGTCACTGTTGCCCGGACAATTGAAATACTGTGCCAGCACATCCATGACATAATAAGTCATATAAGCGCCATAAGCTTTGTCATTGCGCATGGAAGCATAAACCCCGTAAAGGGCGTTTTCAAAACCTTTGCGTTCAGAGAGGAGGTCTTTGCCGACTATCTCTCCTTTGGGGTGTACATCGAGAAAATTGTCGCACGAGGTAGCCAACACCATGAGGCCAAGCCCGCAAATCATATTTTTTTATATTGAGTTTCATGATTCTGAAATTAGAAAGTGGTACTTAAGGTAAATTCAAATCCGTTGCCGTAGAGATAATCGAAAGCCCCCGTTCGACTTTCACGTTCGAAAAGCGCAGGATATCCGACAGATTAACGCCCAAGCGCAGATTTCGGAGCATCATCTTCTGACAGATACGTTGCGGAAATTCGTATCCAAGATTCACGGAAGTGATGGTGAGCACGTTTTCTTTTTTCCACAAAACGGTCGGTCTGCTGTGGAACGCTGTGTTCGGTGATTTTGCGATACAGGGCAATATCGCCGACCTCCTTCCAACGGCTGTCAAATGCACGGCGATCCACATTAGTCCGCCCTGTAGTCCCTTCCACACGGCTGGCCCGGGTCACATTATAAAGATAACCGCCGCATTTGAAAGAGCCCATAATATAAAGACTGAAACCTTTATAGAAAACATTGGTATAGACATTGCCGTAAAAACGGGGGTCGGTATCGCCGACAACCACTTTATCGTCCGCCGAGTAGGTGAAAGTGCGGGTACCGTCCAATTTGATGAACACCTCGCGTCCGGTAGCCGGGTCGATACGCCTGGCGACCGCACGACTTTCAGGGCGGAAGTCGATTCGCCCTCTTCATACTGTGCCAGCGGAGCAGGAGTCTGACGGGTTGGAGCCACGTCATTGTTCAGTTCATTCTGACGTTTCAAGGCATTACTGATTTTCAGGATACGGTTTTTTATTGGTGGAACCGTTCATCCCCAATTGCCACCATACGTCATTCCGCTGAATGATAAACCCGTCGACAGAAAATTCGAAGCCTTTGTTTTCGATCTCCCCGATGTTTTGTTTACCACTGACCACCCCGGTAGACGGAGCGATACTGGCATCCAGCACTAAGTCTTTCGTCCTTTGAGATAAAAATCGAGGGTGGCGTTCAACCTGCGATCGAAAAAGGCTGATATCTGCACCGATATTGTAGGAAAATTCCCGCTCCCATTTCAAATCATCGTTACCGATGGTTTGCGGAATGGCGCCGATACCATGCAAATATTCCAAGGTGTTTTCGTATTTGTACATGGTGATAGACTGGAAAGGCTCGAAATTGACTTTACCCGTATACCCCACGCTACCACGTATTTTCAACAAATTCAACTTCTCGAATTTCAGGAAATTTTCATTGTGCAGGTTCCAACCGAGCCCCCAGACCAAAATTGCCCATACCGTTGGTTGCTTCCAAATTTAGAGGAACCGGAAAGACGGTATACAAAATCGGCATAGTAGCGATTGTTATACATATAGTTAGCATTGGCAAAGAAGCCGACTTCCGTACTGAGGTCCTGATTCCCGGAAGGTTTGTTCTTGCTGTCTGTCGGATACCCGGTGGCATGACCTATGAAGTTCAAAGCATCGTCATAGAATCCAGCGGCTTTCAGAGAGGAGTTCTCACTTCTGTTCTTGCGGATTTCCGCTCCGATAATCATACTGATTAAACTGTTGTTTTCCGTCAGCTTATTGAAAGCGCCGTTGATATTCCCCGCCCAGTCCACCGAGCGGCTGTTGCTGATTTCAAGCGTCCTTTTTGGTGATATCCGTCTCATCTTTGAATGCTTTGGAATCGGGCGATATGTATTTTTCTCCGTTGCCTTCAGAAACGGCGATATTGAAGTTACCGGTAATGCGGAACAAATCATTGATATCCCAGCGTATGTCTGTTGTATTGGTAATGCTTTTGTTGCTATTCAATGTGAAATTACCCAATTTGGCGTCTATCATCGGATTCCAGTTGTCCCACGAGAGGTTTCTGTTGGGATTGCCGTATTCATCGTATATCCGGTCATAAGGATTTTGGTCGATCCAGTTGCGGAAGCTGCCATAGGGGGTATCTTTCGTGTCCGTTTCGTTGTAGTTGGTACGATTGGAGAAAGTCAGTTGGTTGGGCAAGTGGTATTCCAATTTGAACCCGAGAGCATACCGGCGGCGATAGTCGTCTTTCATGACTCCTTGCGTATTGTTGAAACGTCCGGACAGTTCGTAACGGATGTTGGACGCTCCTCCGTAGATGCGCAAGGAATGGTCATGGGAGAATGCCGTGCGGGCAGGCTGTGAAAGCCAGTCGCTGTCTACTCCACGGGCTACTTCTTTGTATCGTTCGTTGTATAGCTGATCGAGACGATATTGTTCTTTATCCATATCCACACTGCCCCAACGGTCCTGTTCTGGGGTATAAAGTCCGGAAAGTTTTTCATATTCCAGTTTTTCCCGGGCATTCAAGAGATCGTAATCTTTCAGGTAAGGGAATTGGACGTTACCGGTAAGGTTGTAATTGACCCGGATATTTCCCTCTGCCAGTTTTTTACGCTCGATGACGATGACACCATTGGCGGCGCGGCTTCCGTATAAAGCAGTTGCGGAGGCATCTTTAAGTACGGTGATGTTCTCGATTTCGTTCATGTCGAGGTCATATAATTCTTCCATACTGATTTCCACCCCGTCCAGCATAATGGTGGGTTGGTTCACAACACGCGTGCCGGAAGAGAAAGAACTCATACCACGTAATAAAAGTTCAGGCACGCGATTGGGATTAGAACCCGAGATCACTACGCTCCACTAAGTTCAATCCCGAGTCAGAGCGCTGATAGCTGCAATGATATTGGTATTTGAAACCGATTTCAATTGGTCGTTGGTGATGGTTTTACTGCACCGGTGTAACTGTTTTTGGATTTGGTGAAATAGCCGTTCACCACAACTTCGTCCATCTCAGCGACTTCCTCTTCCAGGCGTACGGTCATCTCTTTATCGGTCTGGACGGGAAGCGTGACGGACTTATAACCGACGAAAGTGAAGGTCAGTTCCCGAATATCTTCCGGCAAATTCACAGTGAACAACCCATCGGCATCGGTAGCAGCACCCGTTACGGCACCGCCTCCGTCCATGGCAACAACAGTAACCCCCGGCATAGGTTGTCCGGTTTTGGCGTCGATAACATGCCCCCGTACTTTCACTACTTGCGGCACCTGAGGTGCGGCTGCAAGTGCTTTGATAATGATGGTGTTGTTTTGAATTTCATAGTCCAGCGCGTTCCCTTGCAGACAAGCCCGCATAACTTCGTGAATATCGTCACTATCAATACGAAGACTTACCATACGATTGTTTTTCACCAGCTCATTACTGTAAAGAATGTTGAAACCGCTTTGCTGTTGTATCAGCTTTAATACTTCGGTCAACTGTTTGTCCTTCAGGTTCAGCGACACTTTCGTCTGCTGTGCCTTTTACTCGGGATAGCCGAAGTGTTCAACACCAAGGCCAAGCTAAAGAATAACAATAGCTTCATGGTTAATCGGATTTTTTTTCATAATTCAAAAAATGTTTAGTATTAATTCGCACACTATTTTTTTTTAGACACTATCACCGTGTCATCGCTAATAGTAAAGGAAATATCGTAGGCTTTCTCTATCATGCGGAGAAGGGTAGAGATCTGGTCGAAACGTCCTACATTTCCGGTAAAGCGATAGCCGGCAACCTGAGGATCCCGGAAGAATATTTTCACATCATACCAACGTCCGAGTTGTTTTAATATTTCTTCCAATGTCTCGTTTTCAAAGACAAAACGCCCGTGTATCCATCCCTAAAGAAAACTTGCGGGTCGACCGTATGAATCCGCATCCGGCCATCGTGGGTAGTATAAATACATTGTTCATCGGGACGCAACAGCGCAGTATGCGCCGATTCACGCTCCTTTATTTGTACAGAACCGGAAACAAGAGTAGTGAATATAGCCTGATCATCGGTGTATGCTTTGATATTGAATTTAGTGCCTAATACCTGGACTTCCATTCCCCCGGTCATTACGATAAAGGTTTCAGAGAATCGAAAGCTACTTCAAAATAGGCTTCTCCTTCTAAATGAACAACTCTCTTTTCGCCCGCAAAGACCAACGGAAAATGCAACTTTGTGTTGGAATTCAGATAAACGCGACTTCCGTCTTCAAGAACGAGCTTGTATTCCCCCACCCCTCGGCACGACAAGGGTCTGATACTCTTCCGTGGCAACCGAAGCCGGTTGACCGGATTTGATGGTCAGGGTGTTGTCTTTGTTATCCAATCTGACGTCAGAATCTTGTTGTGGAGAGAAGTTCCGTTCATCTTCCAGATTTACCGTTTCTCCGGATGCAAAAACCAAAAATGCCCTGGCTGAACCCGGAAGCGGTTCCGTCTGCCAAACCATGGGGATAGAAACAGAAGGAGACTGTTTCCAATACAGGTAAACGGCAGTGCTGATCATAGCTAATAACAAAACAGCAGCAGCATAACGGATTATGTTCCGGAAATAAGATCTCTTTCTTAAATACAGCCGTTTTTCCAGGCATTCCCAAGTCCGCTCCGGATGTAACTGTCCATACAGATTTTTCTTGTCATCCAAATTTCTTCGGGATAACGAAAGATACAACACGCGATTTGCCTCTATTGTTAACCAACGGTCCAACTCCTCTTGCTCGGCTTCCGTCAATTGCCCTTTCAGGCTTTTTATTATCAGTTGTGAGATGTAAAATGGGTATTTCGAATATTTCATTTTTCTTTCCGCTTTTAATACAACTAAGCGGATATGGTGGGTGAAAAAATGAAAAAAATTGTTTAGAAAACTTCATTGCTGAAGCAAAAAAAGAGCAGGCAGGTGATTTCGTAAATGTAGTCTTTGAGCGTTCTGTAGGCTATTTTTTTCTGAGTTTTTACGGTATTGACAGAAATATTCAGTTCTTTGGCAATCTCATCATTGTTTTTGCCTTGTATGGCAAGAATGAAAATTCGTTTACATTTGGGCGGAAGATTTTCCTGGGTTTTAAGCAATATCCGCTCCACTTCTTCCTCTATAATGAAATATTCGAATAAAGTTTTGTCTTCTAAATCGTGCAAACTCTGCTCGTAACGTAACCTGATTTTTTGATGTTTTATATAATTCAAGACAGTATTGCGGGTCACGGAATAAAGGAAAGATTTAATGTGTATAACTGATTCCATTTCTTCCCGATGATTCCAAAGTGCACAAAAGGCTTCCTGCACAATATCTTCTGAAGCATCCAGATTATTTAAAAAACCGGTTGGTAAAAAGGCACAACGAATGATACAGACCATCGAAAACGGTCTTGAAAATCAAGCTATCTCCTTGCCTGAAACGTTCCATATCCAATGTCACACCTTCCACCGAACAACTTTTTAAGAAAAACAGTGTAAATATATATTTTCCTCCGGATACCCACCAACTATTCCACAACTAAACTGAAAAATAATCCCTTCATAGCCGAAAAACAAACGAAAAACTTCGTATTTTTCGCCCTTTGAAATCTATATTATATGAACGATAAACTCAAAGAGGAAATCCGGAAAACGCTGGGAATCCTGAAAAACGGAGGTGTAATTCTTTATCCGACCGATACGATCTGGGGATTGGGTTGTGACGCCACTAATCCGGAAGCTGTCAAACGGATTTATGACATCAAAAAACGGGCCGACAACAAATCGATGCTTGTATTGTTGGACGATGCAGGGAAAATAGCTTCCTATGCCGACGTCCCGGATATAGCCCTCGATTTGATCGAAGTGGCCGACAAACCGACAACTATCATCTATCCGGGTGCTAAACGTTTGGCACCCAATCTGATCGCAGAAGACGGTACGATCGGTATCCGGATTACGCGGGAAGAATTTACCCGATCTTTAATTTTCCGTTATAATAAACCCATCGTTTCGACTTCGGCCAATATCAGCGGCGAACCCTCCCCTCATTTTTCGGGGAAATCAGTGAGGAGATCAAAAATGCAGTAGACTATATCGTAGATTATCGCCGCAACGATCATAAACCGGCAGCTCCCTCGAGTATTATCAAACTGGGAATGGGCGGGGAGATTCAAATTATCCGGAAATAATCTTTAGCTCTTGACTTTAAACATTCGACTTTAATTATGGCTTTGATTTTAAATATAGATACCTCTACTTCTGTCTGCTCGGTAGCCTTAGCCCGGGACGGAAAAATGATTGCCTTGAAAGAAAATAACGAGGGATTGAACCACTCGGTTTTATTAGGCACTCATCGACGAAATCCTAAAAGACAATCACATGGATGCCCATTGTCTGGATGCCGTTGCGATCAGTATGGGCCCGGGATCGTATACCGGATTACGCATCGGAGTATCTATGGCGAAAGGAGTATGTTTCGGAGCAGGTAAACCTCTGATCGCCGTACCGACCTTACAAGCACTGGCCTTATCGGTATCGGAACGGATACGGGAAGAAGCGCTGTATTGCCCGATGATCGACGCCCGCCGGATGGAAGTCTATACCGCTTTTTCGACCGTAACAACCAACAGGTCATCGATACCAAAGCAGAAATCGTCGACGAAAATTCGTTTGCCGATTTATTGGCCGGACATAAAATTTATTTTTTCGGAAATGGCAGCGACAAAGTCAGGATGCTCCTTACCGCTCCTAATGCTCATTTTATGGGGCAAGTAGAAACCTCTGCCCGGCACATGATCCCCCCTTGCAGAGGAGCTGTTCGGCCGGCAAGAATTTGTCGATGTCGCCTACTTCGAACCGTTTTATCTCAAAGATTTTATTGCCACGACTCCGAAGAAAAAAAGTGATTTGATCCAATTTTCGCCGGCATATCGGGTTTTGAATTTTTCGATTATATTTTTTTATAAAAATATAGGAAATCATCTGTTAAAAGTTAACTTTGCAAATTCGATTTACGATATACCGTAAATTGCAATTTTTAATTTTCAAAAAACAGAATGATGAAAACAAAACTTTTTACCCTGGTATTTGCAGTCCTTGTTTTTAGGGGCTTGTAAAAAAGAGATTAAGCTGGATGTTAAACAAATCCATCTGACCGACAAGACCGGACAATGGGACATCAAAATCGACCGTCCTGCCTTCTCGACTACAGATGCTGAAACTGAAAAAAGCTGTGTCAAATTCAACGACGAGGTCAACGGGCTGATCAACGGTATTCATGCAGCCTTTATCGAACAAGCTAAAGAGAACATTGCCTGTTTAAATTCTGCAGGTTTCAAGCAAGCAGCTCCCCCTGAACGAACTGATCATTGAAGATTCGGTGTTCCTGGCAGACCAAAAATTACATCAGTGTCCGGGTATTATCGTACGAAATGCTGGGAGGAGCCCATGGGATGACCGATTTTTATGCTATAAATTACGATGTGAAGACACAGAAATTCTTAACCAATAAAGATATCCTCAACCTGGACAAAGCAGCAGATATCAATGCCCTTTTATAAGGCTAATCTGAAAGATCCGGACAAATGCTTCACTTTCGAAGCTCCGACAGTGGATAATGTCACCTGCATCAACCTTACCCTCCACACGGTCGATTTTACTTATGCCCAATATATCCTCGGTCCTTACTCTTGTGGCCACACCATCATTTCCATTCCCAAAGAAAAGATGAAGGATATGCTGGTGATCAAATAATGGTCCGACCGGTTGAAACGGATAAAACGGTAATAACAATAATAACCGTTTTATCCGTTATTATCTAAAGTCGATTATCTTCTTCCAGCACCTTAATGTCAGGTTTTTTTCGCCGATAACAATTTTTTTCAACAATAATTCTGTTCTGGGATCGGACGGACGCCAGCAGTTGTGTGCCATCATCTTACCGTCAGGGCCGATCAACATGAAACGGGGGGATTCCGGTTACGCCATATTTCCGGATGAACGAACTCTTAAATCCCTCCGGAGCAATCAAAGTTACTCCCTGAATCCGATGTTCTGCCAGGTATAGTTTCCACTTCTCTTTCTCCGTCCACCGATCCATGGAGAGAGAAAACAAAAACGATCTTTTTCACCCCTGTATTGTTGCTCCAATTTCTGCATATAGGGGCATCTCTTGTTTACAGGGTCCACACCAGGTCGCCCAGATATCCAGATATATATACTTTCCCCGGAAAGTTTCCGAACTCACTTTTACCCCGTCCTGGTCCTCGAAAATAAAGGCACATCCTTCACCATTCAAGGTGTCGTTCTTTATTTGTTCGCCGGCTTTGCTGCAAATTTCCTGAAAGAGGATTTTTC
>VOFJ01000361.1_pt1 | contig 74000 bp, 91 predicted proteins | sample 5384081 | NCBI WGS metagenome assembly VOFJ01 (sample SAMN12384729, study PRJNA508395) | human gut metagenome | isolation source: healthy gut I | host: Homo sapiens | reverse complement strand
TGCTATATGCCTGCAGGCACAAGAAAGGAATTATTCCCTATCAAATTTAAGTTTTCTGGACTAAACCTGTCAAAAAAGAATGGGTATTACCTCTGACCGTTGAAGAAGATCCTTCATATGTGACCAATAAACGGAAAGGCTGGCGTAAAGCATTACTCCATGTTTTGCCATATAATGATTACTCAGGCAATTATTCTGCAACAGCAATGAATATTTATTTTGCTGGCTCTAATGACGATCCATTAGTAGTTGATAATCGAAGAGCACACGTCGTTGATGAAAATACAGTATTTTTCTATGTCGGAACGAAGGAAGATAACTCAATCGACCGGGAAACTTACAAAATTAATGTCAAGTTCGAAAAACCTATAGAAGAAACTGAAACAAAAAAACAGGTAATCTGACAATAACAGCTACCAACCCGGCAATAAATTTCCAAATAATAGGTAATCCTACCTATGAGATTTGGGATGAAATGGATACAAATCAGCCTTATCTATTGCATCGTTATCATGTATTAAGAATGGAATATAGTTATGATGACGTAACCTCATCCAATGTTCCTACTTCGTACAGAGCTAGCGGTTCATTGCTCATGGAACGAAAGATTAATACTCTAATACCAGACCAAGACCAAGCTATTCAATGGTAAAAATGCAATATTATATCCCTACTCAATGAAATATATCAAGTCAATGGTTTGATTCTATACTAAGGAGCATTTAAACTATATGCTCAATCTGATTGGAGAAAGAATAATTATTGCCAAATAAAAAGTGACACTTAGCTTAGTTAGCAACTTCGCTATAAGTGTCACTTTTTTTATTCATAAACAGCCTTACTTAGATTAAAAATACTTATATTTGGCAAATTTAATTCATAAAGAAATAACTCATATTATAAATATAACATATTGATGATCTAAAACAATGAGAAAGTTACTCTTATTATTCCTATTTATTTGTGGATTAGTGCTACATGCACAAGCACAAAAGAATGTAGAATTAAGTTCCCCGAACGGAGAAATAAAAGTATCCGTCCGCCTCACCGACAAAATCTACTATGACGTAGCCTGCAATGATGAAGTTCTGTTGAAAGACAATTATCTCCAACTTAAACTAAAAGATAAAATATTGGGCGAACATCCCAAACTGTCCGGACAAAAACAGAACAAAATAAAAAGAAACCTTAACCCCTGTCGTTCCACTGAAATTTTCAACGATCAATAACGAATATAACCAACTTCTACTCAATTTTAAAGGAAACTACTCAGTAGAATTCCGTGCTTTTAACGATGGAATAGCCTATCGTTTTATCACCCGCCAAAAAGGAGAAATCGAAGTATTGGGAGAAGACCTTTCATTGCAGTTCCCGACAGACTATTTATTACATCTCCAACAGCCGGGAGAGTTCAAAACAGCTTATGAAGAGCCGTACACACACATTTCCAGTCACTCATGGAAACCATCGGATAAAATGTCCGTACTTCCAGTTCTCATTGATACACGTAAATCATATAAGATACTAATCAGTGAATCTGATCTGTCGGACTATCCTTGCATGTTTCTGAAAGGAAACGGGACCAATGGCATATCCTCTATTTTTCCAAAAGTCCCCCCTTGCATTTGGTGAAGACGGAGACCGCAGCCTCAAAATCGAAAAAAGAAGCGGAATATATCGCTAAAACAAGTGGAAAAAGGAACTTTCCATGGCGCTACTTTGTCATTACCAAGGAAGACAAGCAATTAGTTGAGAACACTATGACCTATAAACTGGCTGATAAGAATCAGTTAGAAGATGTGTCATGGATAAAACCAGGGCAAGTAAGTTGGGAATGGTGGAACGGAGCAACCCCGTATGGGCAAGATGTAACCTTTAAAGCTGGTTGTAATTTGGAAACATACAAATACTTCATTGATTTCGCATCCAAGTTCGGAATCCCTTACATTATTATGGATGAAGGATGGGCCAAGAGTACACGCGATCCTTACACTCCTAATCCGGACGTAGACCTTCATGAGCTGATTCGTTATGGAAAAGAAAAGAATGTGGGTATTGTCCTTTGGCTGACTTGGTTAACAGTAGAAAAGAAATTTTGACCTTTTCAAAACATTCAATGAATGGGGAATAAAGGGAGTAAAAATAGACTTCATGGACCGCAGCGACCAGTGGATGGTTAACTACTACGAACGAGTAGCCCAAGAAGCAGCCAGACATCATTTATTTGTTGACTTCCATGGATCATTCAAGCCGGCCGGACTGGAATACAAGTATCCCAATGTATTATCCTATGAAGGGGTCAGAGGTATGGAACAAATGGGAGGCTGTAAGCCGGAGAGTAGCATCTACTTGCCTTTCATGAGAAATGCGGTAGGCCCTATGGATTACACTCCTGGAGCTATGATCAGTATGCAACCGAATATCTATCGTTCCGAACGTCCCTAACTCTGCAAGTATCGGTACCCGTGCATACCAAATGGCTTTATTTGTCATATTCGAAAGCGGTTTACAAATGTTGGCAGACAATCCGACCTTATATTACCGCAATGAAGATTGCACTCGTTTCATTACCCAAGTACCTGTAACATGGGATGAAACAGTTGTTCTGGAAGCCAAAGTAGGTGAATATGTAATCGTTGCGAAGCGTAAAGGAGAGAAATGGTTTATTGGTGGGATGACTAATGATAAGGAAAATGAAAGAGAATTTGAAATAAATCTCGACTTCCTAAAAGATGGCAAGACCTACCGTGTAACCTCGTTTGAGGATGGAATAAATGCAGGATATCAGGCAATGGATTACCGTATGAAATCGGCAACAATGAATAAGAATCAAAAGCTTTCTGTCAAAATGGCTAGAAATGGTGGGTTTGCAGCTGTTCTCGAATAAGCCTATACTGTAGAAATCAAGATATCTCCCATAAAAAAGAGACTGCCTCAATCAAAAAATGAGGCAGTCTCTCTTTTTCATAACACTCTTTATCGCTTTTCCTATTCAGCCAAGAGAACCTCTAACTCTGCCACAGCAGCCATCTTAGCCTCTTTAATGACAGCAGACAGAGCCTGAAGTTTTACATAACGTGCTTTACATGGATTAAATTCAACTGTCTGTACTTCCTTTGAATCGGCAAATGTACCAGAAGCCACAGCTTTTCCCCCACTCCTTGCCATCATGGCTGATATACACTTCATATTTACCGATTCTACCTTCCGAAGAATCCTGACGAGGTGTATATTTAAGACCTTTTTTTACTGTAGTTTCTTTAGCTAATGCAATCTGTATCTCATGAGGATAAGGAGCCAGATAGAACTGGTTATGTACCGTATGCCAGAATGTATTAATATCACCATCCGCAGCCAATTTCATACTTCCATCAGCATCACTATCCACATATACAACCTTCTGTCTCTCTTCAGATGCACCCGATAAATTACGGACTGCATTGACATTTAATTCTGCTGCCGAAGCCCAATCCCGACCATAAATTTCAGATAAAGCAATCAATTTAAAGTAACGTGCCACAATTGGTTTCTCCAATGTTACAAACTGTGCAGAAGATGAATTTTCAAAACGACCTTTAGTCTTGTTTTCCCAGTTCTTTCCATCTTTACTTTGAAATAGAGCTCATAGTCCTTGATACGTCCGTTCTCAGAGTTACGAGGTTGATAAATAAACTTATCAATCTCAAGTGATGAAGACATATCCACTACTATTTCGTGGGGATGTTTAGCCACAGGATCATTCCACCGACTATGCCAGATAGTATTCAGATCACCATCGATTGCGTTACGGGCCTCTTCACCCCCATTCTCACTACTAACTGATACAATTTTCCACAGTGAACGATCCACATATATCGGAAATTCAGCTGAAGTTCCCGCACTTTTTCCTAATTGTTCTGAAACGGCATATGCTTCCACATGACCACCAGAAATAAATTCGAAAGGTTCAGTATATATCTTCTCTTCTCCGCCATTCAGACTATAATGAACAGTAGCTCCGGGAGTATTAGTCTTTAAATTCAAATAACCATTGTTATCTCTTTCTATCAATACAGGCATACATACGGGCATCTGTACGCGTGCCTTCTTTATAAGTTCTTCTGTCGAATAACTTCTCTCCAAAGGTAGTATGATAAAACTGAAAACAGTAGGCTGGGAACGAAGTTCATACTTTTGCATCGGGCCAGGACCACAACTGGCATTACCAAGTGGACGCTGATTAGCATCCAGACAAAGAACAGTTTCTTTACGCATCGGTACTTCATACTTATGAAGCAACCTACGATGATTGGCAGAGTCAACCATATCCTGCGCTGTTGCATGCAAAGCAGAAGCAGACATCTTATCACCTGCAATAAAGACAAAGCCTATTCCATCAGGATTGGTTATTGAAATCCAACGCAGATCCTCGCGATTACCCATTTCCTGTGCTCTGACATAGTTCACCCATTGATCAGATACTAACTCATCATACACGCCTACGTAAGTGGCATCTTTTCGGTCAACATAGTTTTCCAACGGTCCGCGACCATACCAACGCATGCGTTCAAAGCCTTCCGGAAGTTCCATACGATAACCAATACGGGGAATAATTACACCTTTTGTTTGAAGGAATAATAGTGCTATTAACCAAAATAGAACCATCGGCAGCCACCGTATATTCTATATTAGTTCGATAATCAAAACCCGTTTTTCCCCGATATAGATTCTCTATCTGCAGAGTTACCTTATTATCTTCTTTCCGCACATTCCAATGTCCAGGTTCAAGAGTCATCTGATACAAGCCTTTCTGATACCAGTCACCATCCACTTGCTTATCATTATCAGTAGGAGCACGGAAAGCATTCAATTCCAACCCTTTACTAATCATGGGCACTTCATTTAATGTATAAGAAGAGATCGTTCCCTGCTGCTTTGAAAAAGACGCTTCAAACTGCGAGCCTTTTACCAGATATGCATCATCAGTCTCTATCAGATCAATACTACCTTCTCCTGCTTTTTAAATACAGGCTTCGCACTATCAGAAAGTTTGAATTGCTCTGATGCTACCTCATATCCAGCCTTTTCCCATTCAGTATCTTGCTTTTGACAGAAGCGGAACTTTATAAAGTATTCAGCTCCCGGAATTTTATTGATCTGATTATCAGCTATAGTAATGACCTTACTGTCCTGTGCGTTCAAGGACAATTCTTCCAGATTAGCCGAGAATACAACTTTTCCATCCTCTTCAATCTCATACCTTCCATATAAGTCATCCAACCCTGCATGAAATCTCTTATTAGTCAGTTTATACGTCCCATTTCCCATAGCCTCAACCCATACAGGCTGATGTATTTTTTTCACCTCGTATGCCTTGGCAGAGTATGTACGATCGGAAAAGATTACGCCATTCGTGCAAAAATTACCGTCATTCGGTGTATCTCCAAAATCTCCTCCGAAGGCCATATAATAACCGGAACCATCCGGAGCAGGCATCTTAATACTTTGATCTACCCAGTCCCAGATAAAGCCACCGACAAGTGCAGGATAGCGCTCATAAGTTTCCCAATATTCTTTGAAATTCCCGATTGAATTACCCATCGCATGAGCATATTCACAAACCACATGAGGTTTGACCGTTTCTCCATTCTGGAATTTCTGTAAACGCTCCTTCCCTACGCTTTCCAGCCATTGCACATCGGGGTACATAGAACTGGTTACATCGCAATAAGAGCTATTACCTTCATAGTGAGTAGGACGGGTATCATCGAGCTTCTTAACAGCCTCTGCAGCAGATTTAAAGTTAATGCCATTACCGGATTCGTTGCCCAACGACCACATGACTATAGAAGCATGATTTTTATAGCGTCGCACCATATTCTCACTGCGTTCCGTAAATGCTTTCACCCATGAAGGTTCAGAGGACAATGCCATAAGACCATGGCATTCTACATTGGCTTCGGAAAGAACATATATACCATATCTGTCACATAAATCATAGAAATAAGGATTATTAGGATAATGAGAAGTACGTACAGCATTAATATTCAATGACTTCATCAACTGCACATCTTTTTCCATTTCTTCTTTAGATACCGTACGACCATTCTCCGAACTATGGTCGTGTCTGTCAACTCCCTTAAACAAAGTTGATTTTCCATTAATCAACAGCCGACCATCTTGCGCTAGTTCAATCTTACGAAAACCGACCTTGACACTACGAATATCTACAGTTTTCCCTTTTTGCTTCAAAAGAATAGTGAGATTATAAAGGTTGGGCGTTTCTGCCGTCCATTTCAAAGGATTCACAACCTCAAACTGAAGTTTATTCGTTCCCGTTACAGCACGCGCATTTTGGGTAGCAATCTCTTTACCATTCTGATCCGTCACCTTCACTTGAATCTCGTTATTACTTCTTTTTTACCTGTAATATCTATATCCAGAGAGACGGATGCATTTTTATACTCCTTGTCTAAATCCGTACGGAAGAAGAAGTCTCTGATTTGCGTTTTAGGAGCCGACCACAGAAATACATCTCTGAATATACCGCTGAAACGCCAGAAATCCTGACACTCCAGAAAGCTACCATCTGTAAAGCGATACATCTCGACAGCAAGAACATTCTTTCCAGCTTTCAGATAAGGAGTCAGATTAAATTCGGCAGGCAGGTAGCTGTCCTCCGAATAGCCGACCTTTTTACCATTCACCCAAATATAAAAACCGGCTTCTACCCCATTAAAACGAATAAAGATGTCACGTCCTTTCCATGAATCAGGCAATATAAACTCCCTGCGATAACTACCGACAGGATTAGGCATCGTCGCAAAAGTATAGTTAGACGGACGAGGTTGAATTACATTAGGCCACTGAATCTTTTTCCAATCCCACTCACAAAAAGGATAAATCACATTGCAATATAAGGGCTTATCCCAGTTTTTATTATGTCTTACGGCCTCTATCTGCCAAGTTGCAGGGACTTTAATATTATCCCATTGGCTTACATCATATTCCGGTTTACAGAAATCCTGTGGTCGGTCTTTCGGATCAGCCACCCAGTGAAATTTCCATATTCCATTCAGCGTTTTGTAATAAGGTGACTCTTCAATAGTCAGATTTTCATTGCTTGTTGTTCATCGGTAAAAGGAATAGCAATCTGAACCGCTTCTTCCTTATTTACTCCCGAAACATACTCGTTGCACCACTCAGGCTGTTCTGTCGTTTGAGCTAAGGCGGAGAATGGCATTAACAGAAATGTAGCCATTACACCAGACATGATTTTTTTCTTCTCATAAAATAGGATTAGTTAGTAGGTAATTCAATGTTTTATCATGATAAATTGTTCCAAGAACTTTCGTTTACAAAAATAGTGCGTTCAGACGAGTATTCCTCACATATTCGCGACATTATTATATGAATCCCTGACGTTAGATGACAATCCTTGAATAAATACCCTAAAAAAGCTATATCTTTGCACTCCGAATATATACTTAACTATGAATAAAGTCAACGGTTTCCTATACGGTCTGCTTTCGTCGGCCTCTTTTGGGCTTATCCCCCTATTCACCATTCCTGCCATGCAGGCGGGCATGCAATTCGAATCGATACTCTTCTATCGCTTCCTGTTTGCGTGTATGGCATTAGGCGGGATTCTGCTGATCAACGGGCAATCCTTTCGAATCAGCAGACGAGACATTCCTTCCCTGCTCCTGCTTGCGATACTTTATCTGATGTCTGCCGTCTTTCTGTTCTGGGGATATAAGTTTATGGCAAGCGGCGTAGCCACCACCATTCACTTCATGTATCCGGTACTGACTACCCTGATCATGATGCTATTCTTCAAAGAAAGAAATCCGGTTGGCGGATAGCCGCCATCGCCTCTGCCGTGATAGGTGTCTACTTCTTATCCGGTGGAAATACAGAGACAGGAAGTTTCTCATTTTTCGGCCTTTTCATCGTTCTTTTTTATCAGCATTGGGATATGCACTGTACCTTGTCACAATGAGCCAGTTAAAGATCGGCCGGATGAAAGGATTACTGCTCACTTTCTATGTATTTCTTTTCGGAGGAATCCTTCTGTTTATCGGAACCAGCAGTATCAGCCATCTTCAGCCTATCACAGTGAATGGCATACTGCCGGAAATCTAATCTTGCTGGCATTGATCCCGACCGTCGTTTCCAATCTTGCACTTTGGTCAGAGCAGTAAAAGCATCGGCTCCACACTCACCTCTGTATTGGGAGCTATGGAGCCGGTAACTGCCGTATGTGTAGGCATCTTCCTCTTTGGAGAAGCATTCACTACAAGTATTGGCGTAGGCATTGCACTGATTATCGTTGCTGTAATGGTAATTATACTAAAACGATAAGAGCAGCCTTCTTATAAGATTGTTTTCCGTTTCAGCGGGTTAATTTCAGTTCCTCGATAAGGTTAGCAGCCTTTCCATACTTTTCCATAATGAAAAGCATATAGCGGACATCTACTCCAATACAACGCTGCAAATCCGGTTCAAAGACAATGTCACTGCTCATCGCTTCCCAATTCCCGTCAAAAGCAAGGCCAAGCAATTCCCCTTTCGCATTGAACATGGCACTGCCGGAATTTCCTCCCGTAATATCATTATTCGAGATAAAACAAACGTTCATATCTCCCTTTTCATCGGCATATCTGCCGAAATCACCGGAAGAGAGTAAAGCCAAAAGATCCGGTTGAACAGCAAAGTCAATATCGCCTGCGTGTTCCTTTACTTTCTCGAAAATTCCTTTTACTGTCGTATAATAACTGAAGGTAGCCCCGTCAAAAGGAGAATATCCACAGACTGTACCAAAACTAAGGCGCATAGTGGAGTTGGCATCAGGATAGAAGTTACGGTCGGCATACATACGACGCATAGCGGCATTGAACAGGCGTTCATCCTGCTCTATTTGTTCAGAAGCCTCCGAGACGCTCTGATTCATCTCATAGTATTTCACTATCAGGTCGAGGCTTAAAGAAATGGCAGGGTCCTCGATGAGATTATAGGTCGTGTCACGTTCAAGGAAGCGCTTCAGTCCCTTCGGGGAAGTGATTTGAGAGGTAGCATACAAAGAGTCTACATAAGTCTGGACATTTCCGTTATACAAGGTGTCTATTTGCAGATACATCGCCGGTAGGTATTTCTTATCCACTTTGGACCGGTATTCTTTGAGCATGGCCGCAAATACTTCCTTATCAATAGACAGATTCAGGTTATCGTATTTCTCCAGTAACTTCTTCATACGGGTAACGACCAACTTCTCTTCGGCCTCAAAATCGAAGTTCAGAATTTCGAGTGCCAGCTGAACCAGTTCGGGACCATTAATGAACGACTCCCCGAAGTAAGCAAGGGCACGGTTTGTTTCCCTACGATTATTATAATTCAGTTCCAGAGAAGAGAACAGGCGAATCAGTTTCTCCCTTTCTTCCGGATGAGACTGAATCCAGTCCCGGAGGGCTGCTTCTGCTGCGCGCTTCTTTTCCAGCACTTTCAGGTGCCGGATGGCTTTATTGGTTCCTATGCTGTTTTTCCAGTAGTTGGAACTTTCATCGTATTTAGAAGCATACTTGATACGGATATCCGGATGGCGATCCATTTCCCGCTTCCAAATAGCCTGTTTTACCCCGCGCACATCGATCATGGCCTGATTAATGCCGTTCATCATTTCTTCGATCCCATACGAAGAGAGATAGCGCTCCGTACTGCCCGGATAGCCGAGAGTCATACAGAAAGAGCCTTCTTTATATCCATCCAATGAAATAGGAGCTACGTATTCCGGATGATAAGGGACGTTCTCAGGTGAATAATCCGCCGGTCCGTTCTGTTTGTTGGCATAAATACGGAAAACGCTGAAGTCACCTGTATGGCGAGGCCACATCCAGTTGTCCGTGTCCCACCCGAACTTGCCGACTGAAGAAGGAGGAGCAAAAACCAACCGGACATCATTAAAATCACGGTAGACAGAAAGCCAGAACTCGTTTCCGGCGTAATACGCATCGACAATTCCCGTCAGCGTAGAGTCCTTCTCTGATACTTCCATGCCGATTACATTCATGACAGAGTCGACAACTACCCGACGTTCACTTTCCGTATGAGCATGTTTGGCAGCCGAAAGCACACGCTTGGTCACATCCTCCGTACGAAGAAGGAAACGGACATATAATTCGGGATTCGGCAGTTCTTCACCAAGATTGCGGGCTACAAAACCATCCTTCAGATAATCATGTTCTACGGAAGAATGCTGCTGGATACTGCTGAAACCACAGTGATGATTGGTAAACACCAGACCATCTTCGGAAACCACCACTCCCGAACAGAATCCACCGAAACTGACAACGGCATTTGCCAAAGCCGGTTTCTTCGGATTATACAGTTTATTTACAGGCATCTGCAAACCGAGTTCCTTCATCACCCGTTCCGCCTGTTTGTTCTTGCGAAGGTTCCCCAATAGCCACATTCCCTCATCAGCAAATGCCTGTGACAGGCAAAGGGAGAGGAGAATCATTGCGGTTAGTCTGAGTTTCATGCTATTATTTTTAGATTTATATATTCTATGATCAATCCGGGGGCCATTATTCGGTAATGAGCCTCAACTTCTTCGCTCCCACCCGTGCTTTCAGCCATGCGCTGATTTTCTCCTTCTCGGCAACTGACGGATGTTTGCCAAATTTCAAAACAGCCAGTGTCACCGTATCCGTTTTCATCGAGTCTACCCGTGTTTCCAGCGAGTGAGCGATAGAAAGCGAAGTGATGGAAGGATAAAGCACCTTCAATTCGGGCACTAAAGTACGTCCCATCGTATCGTACTCTTTATATTGAGCGAGGTTTTCTTCCAGTCGGGTAATCTTTTTCTGCTGTTCCTGCAGGCGTTGTTCGCTGTTTTTATAAAAGTCCTCCATTACCATGGCACGAATGGAAGAGACATCTACCGCTTCATTATTCATCCCTTGCAGTACAGTCAGCTTTGTTTCTTCCAGCTTGTATTCTTTCAGTTTGCTACGGGCAATGGATATCGAAGCATCCGGAACTTCGGGACCGATCAGAACCACGCGGATGTCTTTATGCTCATAACTGATCTTCTTATCAAGTACCTGCGTATTCTCAAAGTTCAACTGCTCATTGATAAACCGGTTGGCTGCCGTCTCATAAAAAGTACTTTTAATGATGCCGAACGTCAGATAAACAGCCGGGCACATCGTCAGCACAACAATCAGAATGATGTATTTACGTACCATCTTCTCGCGTGCCTTATCCACAAACTCCTTACGTTGGAAATGCATGACACGCACCCCGATAAAAGTAGCCAGACTGATAAATACTGAATTGATAAAGTAGAGATAGAAAGCACCCAGAAAATAGACCAGATTGCCCGATGCCAGACCGTAACCTGCCGTACAAAGGGGAGGCATCAACGCCGTAGCAATGGCAACTCCCGGAATCACATTTCCCTTCTCTTTGGTAGATAGGGCGACAACTCCCGCCAAACCACCGAAAAGTGCGATGAATACGTCATAAATCGTAGGCGAAGTACGCGCCAACAGCTCCGATTGTGCTTCGGCAATAGGAGTGAAAAGGAAAAAGATGGTTGCCGTCGTCATCACACTGAAAGCAGTCGTGATGAGGAAGCTCTTCAAAGAACGTTTCATCAGCTCGAAATCATTCAAACCGACAGAAAGTCCGACACCCATGATAGGTCCCATCAACGGTGAAATCAACATGGCACCGATAATCACTGCCGTAGAGTTGACATTCAAGCCCAGTGAAGCCATAAAGATGGCAAAAATAAGAATCCACAAATTGGCTCCTTTGAATTCTACTCCTTTTCGGATAGAGTCAACGGTTTCCATTTCATTGTCTTTATCCTTTTTCAAGTCCAGGTATTCACCCAGGAACGACTTGATCGCAAACTTATTCCGTTCATCTGTCTTCATAGTCATTTCTTTTTTTATAATCCGGTTAATAACAGGAATCTGACTCAGAGGCAGGTCCCGTTTGATAATATAAGCAATAAATAGTAGCAGAAGTACTGTGCGGAATGCAAGAAGCAAAACTGTATTATGAATCGGCGTCCATTCACCAATCAGATACAGAATAATAGCTAAGCCTACATAACAACCTATTCCACGCAAATCATAAGCGATAGGATATTTCTTCTGACCGACAAAATAAGAAAGCAACATAGCTATGGCATATCCGGTAAAACCCGCCCATGCGCAAGCTACATACCCATATACAGGAATCAGGAAGATATTCATCAGAACAACAGTCAGACAGGCTATAATGGAGAAATATGCCCCCCATCTGGTATCATCCGTCAGTTTATACCAAAACGAGAGATTAAAATAAATCCCCATAAACATCTCTGCAATCATCACGATGGGAACTACCTTGAGTCCCTCCCAATAGTCTTCTGCTATGATATAACGTAAAATGTCCAGATAAAACATGACTGCCAGGAATGCCAGCAGCGTAAAGATGATGAAGAACTTCATTGCCTGCGCATAGATTCGTTTATTATCCTTATCCTTACTTTTGCCAAAGACAAAAGGCTCGTATGCAAAGCGGAAAGCCTGCGTGATCATTGCCATTATCATGGCTATTTTAGTAGCTGCACTGTAAATACCCAACTGTACATCCGCTTCCACCTTATCGGGGTAGACAAAAAGGAAAAATAATCTTGTCTCCAACCTGATTCACAATGCCTGCCACTCCTAATATCAGAATAGGGAATGAATAATATAACATCCGCTTCATCAGCAAACGGTCGGGACAATAGCGGAATTCACGGAATTCAGGTATCAGCCCGAGCATTACAACAAAAGAACAGATCAGATTAATAAGAAAGGCTACCCCTACGTCATCGCCTTTCATGACAACAAAATAAAGGATATTCAGCAAGATACTGACAAATATAAATAAGAGTTTCAGTCCGGCAAACTTGATAGGACGTTTCTTATAACGAAGATAAGCAAACGGAATAGCCTGAATGGCATCCATAGCCAGTACAATCAGCATCATGCCCAGATACCATGGATGTTCACTATACCCCATCAGCCCTGCAATAGGATTGAGGAAGACCAGACACAACAGCAAAGCAAAAACAGGAGCGATACGCCCCTACCATCAATAACGAAACAGAATATACCTTCTTCGGGTCGTCATCTCCTTTATTGGCAAAACGGAAAAAGCCGGTTTCCATTCCGAAGGTTAGCACTACGAGCAATAACGCCACAATAGCATACATCTTGGTGATCACTCCATATCCTCCGGAAGCAGCAGGAAGTGAAAAAAAGTATAAATCGGTACCAGAAAATAGTTCAGAAACTTACCAATAATACTGCTGGCACCATAAATCGCAGTGTCCTTTGCCAATGACTTTAGTTCTGCCATGTTTATTTAGATCTCTTTATTATCAATGAATAATATTATTTCTTTTGTTTGAACAGCCACTCCATGAAACCCGGATAATTAAATGCAGGATTCCAGCTGCCATGATTGCAACCGGGGAATTCGATATATTCCACCTTTGCTCCGGCAGCTTTCAGTGCTTTGTACGCTTCACGCGACCCTTCAACTGTTACCACATCATCGGCATCCCCATGAAATATACGGAACTTCACTTCTTTGGCAACCGGCAAACGGTCCGGATTCACCGATCCGCAAATGGGAACGGCAGCCGCAAAAATCTCCGGATAACGGACCACCAAATCATACGTCCCCATCGCTCCCATCGACAATCCGACAATATATATCCGTTTTTTATCGACTTCGGGCATGGCCAGATAAGTATCCAGCAATTGTTTGAGAGTCCGGGTAAAGAGAACTCATCTCCTGTCCTGCAGGCATATCTGCCGGAAACAGTGATTTCGGACGTTCCGTATAAGCCCAGTAGCTACCTGCCGGACATTGAGGAACAAGTACGAAAGCCGGATATTTCTCTCTGTTGACAGGATTCAGAAACATCTGTCCGCCATGCGTCAGTTGTCTTTCATTGTCATTTCCACGCTCACCGGCTCCATGCAGGAACAGGACCAGCGGATATTTCTTCCCCGCCTTCATTGACTCGGGACGAATCATCCGGTAAGGCAAAGAATCTCCTGTAGAAGAGACAAATACGTCCTTCTCATAACCTTGTTGAGCTGATAATGACAGACTCAAAGAGAGAAATACAAGTAAGATACTCCACTGCTTCATACTCCAATCATTCAATAAAATCAGTTATCTGTTTAAACGTTCCTCAAAAAGCCTGCTGTTAATTGTCGCCAACACTCTCCATACCGACAGCCGTCAGATCAAACTATCAGTCATTAAACAAGGTTTTCTGACTGCTATAGAGGCTCCTTCCCAAATGCTTATAGGCAAGCTCCGTCACTTCACGTCCACGAGGAGTCCGTTTCATAAAACCTTCCTTGATCAGGAAAGGTTCATACACTTCCTCAATAGTGCCCGCATCTTCGCCCAAAGCGGTAGCAATGGTTGTCAGACCGACAGGACCGCCTTTAAACTTGTCTATGATGGTGCAAAGTATCTTGTTGTCTATCTCATCCAAACCATACTTGTCGATATTCAACGCTTCCAGCGCAAACTGAGCTATTTCCGTATCGATAGAGCCGGAACCTTTCACCTGTGCAAAATCACGTACGCGACGAAGCAAAGCATTGGCAATACGGGGCGTACCACGACTTCGGGATGCAATCTCCGATGCCGCCCGCACCGAACAAGGCACGTCCAGTATGGATGCTGAACGTCGGATGATATTACTCAGAATATCATCGTCATAGTACTCTAAATGCAGATTAATACCAAAACGGGCACGAAGTGGAGCCGTCAGCAATCCGCTACGGGTAGTTGCACCGACCAGCGTAAACGGATTCAGGTCAATCTGAATGCTACGTGCCGAAGGTCCCTTATCAATCATGATATCTATCCGGTAATCTTCCATGGCCGAATAGAGATATTCCTCTACCACCGGTGATAAACGGTGAATTTCATCGATAAAGAGCACGTCGTTCGGTTCGAGGCTGGTCAAAACTCCTGCCAGATCGCCCGGTTTGTCGAGCACCGGACCGGAAGTTACTTTAAAGCCTACTCCCAATTCGTTAGCTATAATATTGGAAAGCGTTGTTTTACCCAATCCGGGAGGCCCGTGCAGCAGAACGTGGTCGAGTGCTTCGCCACGCAGACGTGCCGCCTTCACAAAGATGCGAAGGTTTTCCACCACCTTATCCTGCCCGCTAAAGTCTTCAAAGCTTAACGGACGGAGCGCATTTTCAAAATCCCGCTCCCTTGAAGTCAGCTGATGTTCGCGTATGTTAAAATCTTCTTGTTCCATTTTCTTCTTGAAATGTAGGAGACAAAGATAGAGAAATCCATTCATTTTCGATATAAGAAAGAATAATAAAAACCTCCGGCCATTATCCATTTCTCTTTTCCAAGAGGAATTATGAAGAATAAATCTCAAAATCGATGCGATGACAAGATGCCATTCAGTCTTCTTTCGGTGACTTCATTCTCTGATAACATGGGGATCATTTTCGATATTACCAAAGCGCAATTATTCTCAAAGGCATGAGAAAAATTTCTCAATGCAATGAGAAAATATTCTCATAGGCATGAGTATTTTTCTCATTGCGGTGAGAATTTTTTCTCATTGCAGTGAGAATACTCTGAGAATATAGCAACCTGCATCTGGCTGTGTATAAACACAATAACAATTAGTCGCTTTCCGATTTTCCCCTGCTATTTAATGACCATAAAAGCCTCTTCTTCCTAAAAATATCGTATTTACACATTCTTTTCTTAAGCAACGCATCATTCTATTGAAGAATAGAGTGAAAAAAAGTACACAAGCCCGGTTCCGGTCTTCTACTCTTTTGCCCGAAAACAATTAGTTTATTTAAAACGTAATAACTACTTTTGCACCATCTATATACACGCAATCGACTATGGTTCTAAATTATATCTGGATAGCATTCTTCGTTATCGCCTTCATTATCGCCCTGATAAAAGTAATTTTTCTGGGAGACACGGAGATATTTACAGCTATCATGAACTCAACTTTCGACTCTTCGAAAACCGCTTTCGAGATATCTCTGGGACTGACCGGAGTACTGGCCCTCTGGCTCGGTATCATGAAGATCGGAGAGAACAGCGGACTGATCAATGCACTCGCCCGCTTTCTGAGTCCGGTACTCTGCCGCCTGTTTCCGGACATTCCCAAAGGGCATCCGGTATTGGGTTCCATCTTCATGAATATGTCCGCCAATATGCTCGGGCTCGACAATGCCGCCACCCCATTGGGACTCAAAGCGATGAAAGAACTGCAGGAACTGAACCCGAAGAAAGATACGGCTTCCAATCCGATGATCATGTTTCTGGTTATCAATACTTCCGGCCTCATCATCATCCCGATCAGTATCATGGTATACCGTGCGCAGATGGGGGCTGCCCAGCCTACGGATGTGTTTATCCCTATCCTGCTGAGTACTTTTATCTCGACTCTGGTCGGTGTCATAGCCGTCAGTATCGCCCAGAAGATCAATCTGATCAACAAGCCTATCCTGATATTGATGGGCGTTATCTGCCTTTTCTTCTCCGGATTGATTTATCTGTTTCTGAATATTTCGCGTGAGGAAATGGGTACTTACTCTACGCTGATAGCAAATATTCTTCTGTTCGGGGTGATCATCCTGTTTATTCTGACAGGCGTCCGGAAGAAGATTAACGTATATGATTCTTTTTGTAGAAGGTGCCAAAGAAGGCTTCACGACAGCCGTACGAATCATTCCATATCTGGTTGCCTTCCTTGTAGGCATTGCCGTATTCCGTACTTCGGGAGCGATGGATTTCCTTGTGGGAGGCATTGGTTATGTAGTCGATCTGTGCGGAGTGGATACCAGTTTTGTGGGAGCATTGCCGACAGCGCTGATGAAGTCTCTCAGCGGTAGCGGTGCCAATGGGCTGATGATTGACACGATGAAAGAGATGGGACCGGATTCGTTTGTAGGCCGAATGAGTTGCGTAGTACGCGGAGCTTCGGACACCACTTTCTATATCCTTGCCGTTTACTTCGGCAGCGTCGGAATCAGTAAAACCCGGAATGCAGTCACCTGCGGCTTGATTGCAGACTTCTCCGGTATTATAGCCGCCATCTTAATCAGTTATTTATTTTTCTTTTAAATCATAGACTCAATTATGGCTGTAACTTATCAAACCGAAGGCATCAAGATGCCTGATATCAAAAAACGGGAAACAACAGAATGGATAAAGAATGTAGCTGCCTCTTATGGAAAAAGACTCGGTGAAATCGCTTATATCTTCTGCTCCGATGAAAAGATTCTGGAGGTAAACCGACAATATCTGCAACACGATTATTACACGGATATCATTACTTTCGATTATTGCGAAGGTGATCGTCTGTCGGGCGACCTGTTTATCAGTCTGGATACGATACGCACCAATGCCGAGCAATTCGGGGCAGCTTATGATGATGAACTACACCGGGTTATTATTCACGGTATTCTTCATCTCTGCGGTATCAATGACAAAGGTCCCGGGGAAAGGGAAATCATGGAAGAGGCGGAGAATAAGGCGTTGGCGATGCGATAGTTGGCGATGCAATAAAAAGCCATTGACCGGATAAAATTAGCACCCCGCCACAATCACTGCGACGAGGTGCCCCCAAGTATCTAAGAGAGATAGTTATTGTTCCGTTAACGCTTGCTTTATTTTAAAGACAAGACTTTGATAATGTGCCCGGGTAGTAGCATCACCCGTATTCACTTTGCTTCGCAGCAAACTATAGCTATCCATTATCTTCTGATAAATAGCCGGATTCTTAACCATATCCACACTTCCGAGTGGGTTGAGTTCAAAGCCGGCTTTCGTCCAATCGACATTATCCGTAAGCAGTTGTTTCTCAACTTCATTCAAGTCTTTAAATGAGAATGGAGAAGATTTTTGTTTCAGCATTCCTCCTTCTTTCAACAACTTTTCCACATAAGTAATTTGCAGGTTACGGTCGTACATATTCAACCGGGCACCGGATATAGTTTTCTTCCACACAAAATCATAAATATCATCCATATACTCAGCAAAAGTATAAGCCTGTTTGGGATATAACTCCTCATACAAAACAAGACTGGATGTAATGTATGTGAAGAACAAACGATTCATAATGATTGACTGCAAAGTACTTGGCGAATAAGTCGGACCGGTATACTCAATCACCTTCTTGTCAAGTACCCATTCGGGTAGTTCCATCATAGTTTCCATAATAAACTTCAATGCCTCCTTCTGTTCAGCTTTCGGCACAAAACGGATAACAGGCTTTTCGCTGTCCCGTCTCGGCTCATCAAAATAAATTCCACCGATGGACACCATGGCATGCAGTAAGTAGCGTTGCATCTGCATAATCACTTCCTGATATGATTCCGTCAGGCGTTCATATTGATGATCATCTTCATAGGTCCATTCCGGCAGGTTTTTCATGATAAGTTTCAGATTCTTTAAGCCATATCTTCCTGCCTTCACGGCATTATCACCCAAATCCTCAGATTTACAAGAAGGATCGACCTCATTAATAAAAGGCTGCGGACCGTATTTGTACATCGGATCATTCTCTTTCTCTTTGATCCACTTGTTTAAAGTAGCTTTCTCATCTTCAGGAGATGCCGCATCAAATATAGGTTTATATCCCCATTTGATGGCAAACTTATCATATACACCCAAAAGCGGAGGAGTCAGAGCAACTCCTTTGTCTTCCGGCTGAGCTACATAATTATAGCGCGTATAGTCCATGATGGACGGAGTTGTACCATACTTCTGAGTGAAAGTGGCCGAACGGAGCGAGTCTACCGGATACGAATAAGATGCACCAAAGTTATGCATCAGTCCCAGGGTATGTCCGATCTCATGCGCTGCTACATAACGTAACGAGCTTCCCATCGTCTCGTCATCAAACACAGCCTTGCGCACTTTGGGGTCAACAGTAGCAGTCTGAACAAACCGCCAGTTATGCAACAACTTAATGATATTTGAATAAAACAAGACGTCACCCTGAATGATTTCACCCGAACGAGGATCGGCACAGGAAGGTCCCATTGAATTTTGTATCGGAGTGGTAATCATTCGGTAGCAGCTATAACGAATATCATCCGGATCAAAGTTCGGATCATCCTTCGGATAGTCTTTCGCTACAATCGCATTCTTAAATCCAATTTCCTCAAACGCAACCTGCCAGTCTTCTATTCCTTTCTTTATGTAATCTCTCCACTTGTCGGGGATAGCAGTATCAACGTAATATACAATCGGCTTCTGAGGTTCCACCAATTCACCTTGCTTATAACGTTCCAAGTCTTCTGGTTTTGGTTGCAAATCCCATCGGTTGATGTAAGTAAGTTCTTGCAAACCATCTTTCTTTTCAGTATAAAACCGCTTGCTTTCATCAAAATAACCGATACGCGAGTCTCCATAACGAGGACGCATAATTTCCTCCGGCAGCAAAATAATATTACGCGTCATGGTTACAGTGAACGGTCCTCCGTCAACAGTATAACTCATCAGCGTCTTGATGTTTATATTCAGCGGAAAACACTTCATTCCCAGAATAGTCGATTTGGAAGAAGCAAGACTTCCCTTCAGTGCTTTTCTCTTCATCAATACATCCATTATATTTTCCGAACGAAACGGGCTGAATTCGGGTACATCCGTTATGAAAAGCGAACTCATATCGATGACATATGCTGAAGAGTCCGGTGAAAGACTTTCTATCTTATATGCTTCCCAAATAGGGTCTGAGAAGTTGCGCTGAAAAGCAGCATACATATTGGAAGTGGTGTCACACAAATTGCGCACCATCTTTTTGTGCATGTAGATTTTCTTTTTATCTGCCGAGAAAGTTACCAGTACCGGATTGCGTGGCATTTGTCCGGCAGCTATATCTTTATTGTTACTGGTACTCGATACTCTGGACGCAATCATAAAATCGCGTCCCATCAAGTCTTTAGGTATTTCGAAATAATACTTATCCTTAACGATGTGTACCTTAAACATGCCATCAATCGTCTTGGCTCCTTTCAGTAGTTTTTTGTATTCGGTCATACTACTCTTTTGTGGAATCTTTTGCCGCCGGCTGCTCTGTTTCCGCTTTTGCTTTCTTCTTTTTCTTTTTAAAAATCTGACTTTCGGCATTAGCAGTTACCGCTCCGGCAGTTAATGCTCCTACAAGTAATAAGGTGAAAATTTTGTTCATATCATGCTGTTTTTAAGTTCTATAGTTCCAGTTTGGACAGATCGAATCCGTTTTCAAGCATAGCTTCCCGAATCACATCATACTTCTTCTTCATTACCGGATATTTATCGCAGATTTCCTGAATCTCGGCAGGAGTTTTCTCAAAGACGAAATTCATCCATTGCGCAAGGTCTTCACTCTTTAAAGGAGCATAAATGGAATTAAAATCCGGCCAATCTTCATCAATATAGGAGTTCTCAGAATAAGTAATCACCCCATACTTATAAAAAATCGATTTCATTAGGGTCCGTTCCTTTAAAACGATACCAGTTCGGGTCGTACAATTTCGGTTCAACTTCTTCACTAGCTTCATAAAAAAGCATCTGAAATAGTAAACAATCCTCTGACTTCCGACATATACTTTGCCCAAAAGCTGGCATTCACATCTGCTCTGATTTTCACAAACTCCTCATCGGTCATTGTTTTCAGAGAAGATGATACATTACCTAAGGCTATAAAGCTGCTACTAGCATAGCAATTCATGATGGTTGTCTCACCATAAGAGGCCATCCGGACCTCTTCAGATAACAATATAGAAAAAGGTAAATTCTTCTTTAAAAAAAACTATCCGAGTACAAATTCAATAATACCTTTTGCAAAAACTCAATCCCTTCATCAATAATCTCCTGCTTTTTGTTCGGGAGCAGTTATTTTAATTCCGTTATTCGCTGTAAAGTTGAATTTATAATCAGCCTCAGTCGGATTAGTTATAATCACAGTCTGATATTTCTGATAAAACTGGTATATAAAATGCTGTGTCGGATCTGACGGGTCATCTGTCAAAATGTTATATTTATCCGGTTGCTCAGGAACGATTAACGCATCTTCATGATAACAAGAAGACATACCTGCCAACATACAAATTAATAATATAAGTTTCTTCATAATCGATCAATTATTAACAGGTTCACTATTCGGACGGTCGAATATTTCTATTTCCGTATTTCTCTCTCTTTCGCTCTTAGGAATCGGCAATACGTATGAGCCTTTCTCTTTCAGTTCGAAGACATCTCCTGCTCCCTCGTTCTCCTTTGAACTGTAAGTATGCGTAAGAGGAGGGCAGCCATATCTGCGCAAATCAAACCAGCGGAATCCTTCAAACGCCAGTTCTCTACGGCGTTCCTTACGTACGGTTGCTACAATTCCGTCTTCATCAACAGCTAACGGCGGAGTTCCCGGTTTCATACGATTTTCACGGAGCTCATTTAAGTCAGCAAGAGCCTTGTTCGTATTGCCAAGTTCAGCAAAAGCCTCAGCACGATTCAGATAAGCTTCCGAAATACGCAAGGCGTTGGCATAGACTGTAGCAGAATTTTTAGTCCACTTAATAGGTGTATAGACACTATACTGTTTGTTAGTAGGTCTGGTCTGGTTGCCGATTGTATTCTTGAAATAATTCGTAAGACGCAAATCATCTTCCGAATATAGCGCTAGTAAATCATCAGAAACCACCAAGTTCCCCGTATACCTGAAATCTTCTTTCATATGCGTCTCAAGTGATGTAAGTCCGTAGGATAACAAGATTTCTTTGTTAGCAAGAGAAAAGAAATAGTGGTCCTTTTTTTTTTTCCTGAAGTTTGTAAAGTGGCTGAGTCGCGACCTTAAAGACCGAGTCACAATAAAGAATGGTCTCATCATATTTCTCCTGAAAAAGAGCAATACGTGATGCCAATAGATAAGCACTCGGCAAGTTAGGACGGAAAATAGTTTTCTCACCTCCTATAGCCTTAAAACACTGGATAGCCTTATTAATGTCTTCTTCCATTTGGGCATAAACAGCTGCATTCGTGGCCCGCTTCATCATCTTATCTGATAAGCCGATTTCTTTATTGAGCGGTACACATAAGTCTTCATTTGCCGTTGCAGGATGATAAGGCTTTCCATACAAATTAGCAAGCATAAAATACGAGAAAGCCCGCATGAAATAAGCTTCACCTGCTAAATCCTGACGTTCCATATCCGTCCCGTTCATGGTATAAAGCTGGTCCAGTATGATATTAGTCATCAATATCTTATGATAATAGACTGTCCATGCAACATCCGGCGTAAGTTCATTTGAAATTCCCACTTCCGGGTTTCCCTGCCACGTATAATATGCCCAAACATATTCTCTGAAATCATTAGAAATGACTTGTGGTCTGGTTCCATAGTAACATTGGTCTTTCACATCGTCTGTCATATATTCCAGATAAGGATGAGGTATGTCTTTTTTTCATTCGTTTTCATTACCTCACCGAAGAACAGTTCCTTGTAATCCTTCACCGATCTGGGTATCATCAAATCTTGTGAACTTTCTTCCAAAAAGTCACTGCACGACGATAATGTGCAGATAAACAATATGATATATAAATTGTACTTTTTCATCATCATTCATTATTAAAGAGTAATATTAAAGCGAAGTGAGTAAGAACGCTGCGGTGGTATACTTCTTGAGCCAAATCCAATCTGTTCAGGATCTCTGCCCTTCAGCGCTTTATCTTTAATGACAAATACATTACCCATATCAAAGCTGACACTTGCTCCTTTCAGATAGACAGGTTTCAACCATTCACGTTTAAAATCATAGCGAATAGACATCGAACGGCATCTGAGGAAACTGCCTGAAACTACACGGATATCACTCTTATTATACATATCCCATCCATTATCCGCAATACGATAGGTCACATCCTTATCGTTGATCTGCAAACTCTTATCCGATAAAACCGGTATAATGGTTCTGTCTTCATCACCCGGCTCTCTCCAACGATTCACAAATTCACTGGACATATTCTGATCCGGATAAGGAAGCCGCTGTCCGGAGGACTCATACAAATCATTCAAGCGCATTTTATTGCCAAAGCTGAATGAGAACAACGCATTAAATGTAATATTCTTATATTTCAAATAAGTAGAGAATCCACCGGTCAGATCGGGTTCACGTTTTCCGGAAAGAACAAAAGCACGGTCATACATCTCCTGCAAAGAATGAACCACAGCATTTCCTTCTTCATCTTTCTCATTAATATCCTTAAATGTAGGAAAACCCTGATCATCCAGTTTATCAAATTTATAAGAATAGAAACTATTTATCGCATTGCCATTGCTCACTAATGTTCCTGCAATATAGTCTTGCCAAGTGATCGCTGAGTTCCCGGCATTCAACACTTTATTGTAGTTTTTACCTGTATTGAATGATAAACTCCACATCCAGTCCCGGGTCTGAATCGGAACAAAAGAAACAGCCAAATCCCAACCTTTATTCTCAACATCACCATCATTAATGGAGACACTTGACGCACCTGTAGAAGGAGCTACGTTTTTCGTAACCACCTGATCTACTCCCTTTTTATAATATACATCAAGCGATCCATAGATTCTGTTATTCCAGAATGCCCAGTCGATTGCAATATTATACGAATTGGTTTTTTCCCACTTCAGTTTATTATTCGGCAGCTTATACAATGTTGAAATATACTCCTGTGGCATTGACTCCAATGTCCCCAAACTAGCAATCAAGTTAGGGGTCTGATCCGGATGCACGTTACCTTGTATACCGTATGAGGCACGAATTGCCAGATCATTCAGGAAATCGACGTTTTTCATAAACTTCTCATTGATAACATTCCATCGTGTAGACACTGACCATATCGGCAGAAAACGAACGCTCTTGCTCTGGCCGAACTTATTAGAACCGTCAGTACGTATATTGAAGTTCAGAATATAGCGACTGTCATAAACATAAGCAGCCGTAGCATATAATGAAATCACATTATTCTTTGTATCGGTCACCACATCCGGATGACTCTTTACCAAAGCACCGTATCTTTTCCAGACTGTCGGGTCAATATCAACAAACTTTTTACCTCTTTCGGGCAAATAACCATATTGCGTAGAGCTTAATCCGTCATATTTTGAAGATCTGACCTCTTGTCCGATACTTCCGGAAACTTCATGTTTTCCGAAACTTTGCATCAAAGACAGGCTATTTCTCCATGTATAAGAAGTATTACGTGTATTGGTCGTCATCAACTCTCCTCCAAACGGAAGCAGACAATATCTTTCTGCAAATTCGAATCTTCAATGGGATTCGGCAACATCTTCCCATAGGGACTTTGTCGCATAGAAGAAATATAATATGATTGTTCATCACCCCAGTTTTCTTGTGTCACGTTGCTTCTGGACAGTCCTAATATGGATGAAAACCTCATCCATGAAGCAACCTTCCAATCCAGATTGACAGCTACATCTATAGCGGAATTATCATTCTTGTTTCCTGTATGATTCAGTTCGTTCATGATATTGTAAGACAATACTCCGTTACGTCCAGCCTCATTCGCATAGAAATACAACTCATTAGAAGCTGTCCGAAGTGGAATAGCCCGTGAAGTATTATAAGCATACTCATACACATCAATGGAAGTATGAGGATGTTCGGCTTTGGAAAGCGAACCGCTAACCTTTAATCCCAAATGTATATTCCGGTTAATTCTGGTATTTATTTTAGCCAGTACGTTATAGCGCTCTAACCCTTCCCCTATCGTCACACTGTTATTATTCGCATATCCCATGGACATATAATAATTACTCCGGTCATTTCCACCTGTAATGGATACCGAATGCTGATGTGTAAATGCTGTACGGAACAGCAAGTCATACCAGTCGGTATTTAATCCTTTCAGGGTCTTCACCTGGTTTAAGAATTCCTGATAAGTAATATCCTTATTCCACAGATGTTGCAATGCCCCTTCATAGCCAATATCCGAAGGTTTGTAACTTCCGAAAGATAATCCCCTCTCCTGCATTTCGATAGACATATCAATTCTGTCGGCAGAATTCATCCGAAACATTTTATCGTAAGTAGGAGGAGCTGTTATCCCCAATGTAGCGGTATACGAGATACTCGGTTTCTGGCTTTTTCCTTGCTTGGTAGTGACCACAATAACTCCATTGGCCGCTTTGATACCATAGATAGCAGTAGCACTGGCATCTTTCAGAATATCCACACGTTCAATATCTTCCGGATTGACCGAACCGATGGCATTTCCGATCAGATTTATCTTATCCGGACTGTTCAGTTCCTCTGTAGAGATATTGACAGGTTCTTCCAGAATAATTCCATCGACTACCCATACCGGTTCTCTATTTCCTGTAATAGAGGAAGATCCCCTGATTCTAATCTTAGGAGCAGCTCCCGGAGTAGATGACATATTCATCACGGCAACACCCGGCAGGCGTCCCTGCAACATTTTGTCGATAGACAGATACTCCCCACCAATCAGATCAGCTCCCTTTATAGAGGATATGGAGCTTGCCAACTTCCGTCTGTCAATCTCCTGATAACCTGTTACTACAACTTCATCGATTGACTTTACATCCGATTTCATCACGATTGTCATAGGTTTAGTACCGGCAACTTTTACTTCCTGTACAATCATTCCCAAATACGAGACAATCAGGACAGGCTCTTTCTGATGGAATAAATTAATAGAAAACTTACCTTCATTATCAGTTATCGTCGAATGTTCCGTTTTAGAGAGTTTTATATAAGCTCCCGGCAAGGGCAACCCTCCCTCATCAACCACAACGCCCGTAGCCGTGCGGACATTCTCTTTAGGTTGCTGATATACAATGGTTACAATATTTCCTTCTATCTCATAACTGTATCCGGTATTTGCCAGCACTTTGTTCAACACCTCACTGATAGGCTGACTATTGCTCTGAATAGTGATACGAGGCATATTCTTCACTTGCTCCGTACTATAAATAAAGTTCAGGCCAGTCTGTACTTTTTACAGCATCAAAAAAATTCTTTAACTGTTGCAGATTTAAGATCTAAGGATACCCTCATTGCATTAGATTGCGATGCAGCCAACACCGGTGTAAACAACAAGGAAATAATACAGAGAAACATGATAATGCGTTCTCGAGCTCTCTTTTTTTGCATGTCGTCCTCCTTTTTTTAATAGTAGTTAATATGTTTATTTCTTTATAATTATGGTCTTCCCCTGTATTTCCATTTCCAGATGAGTCACCCGCTGTATCGCTTTCAATATGGGCTCTATTGAGCCGTAGCGATCAATATCTCCTGTAAAACGTATCTTCTTGGTATCTTCCGATTCGAATACGACATCTTTGTTGTACCAACGTGATATTACATTCATCAGACTCTCCAAAGAACAATTATCAAAAACAAAACGTCCACTGTTCCATGCGATATACGGCTCGATATCCACTACGCTAATTTGTACATCTTGCGTATCAGCCTGAAGAACCGCCAATTCCCCCGGTTTTATTTTATATTCCCCTCCCTGATTAGGAAGCACACTTACAGAACCTTTCACCAGCACTACTTTCGTTATTCCAGGCACATGTGTATTTACATTGAAAGTTGTCCCGTACTGCTTGACCACTCCATTCGCCGTAATGACACGGAAAGGACGCTTGCTATCCTTGGCTACCTGAAAATAGGCCTCCCCATCCAAATAGACCGTGCGAGTGGTAGTACCAAAATGTGGTGGATATTTTAATGTCGTATTATAATTCAGATGCACTCTGGTCCCGTCTTCAAACGTCATCCAAAATTCACTGTCATCATAAGTACTCAACTTATTATTTTCTACAACAGAGACCTCTTCCGATTCGTTCACATCAGTCTCAGGGACAGACGGCTGAGCAACAGGAACTTGTTCCACCGAATCCTGTAATGGCTTAGCAGGCACTGATTTTAAATCCATCTTCTGTCCATTTGCCAAAACCAGCGTTGCCTTTTGTTTACCCATCTTCTCCGACCGGATCATAGCAATACGAACTTCATCCGAAATCACCGGCTGAGAATCCATCAGCCTCAAAGTCCAAAACCATATTGCAAAACCAATTATCGGCAATAAGAAGATAGCCGCATACCGTCCTATTTTGATCCAACGAGCAGAGCGAATAGAGAAATGCTTTTTCTGAAACCTTTCCCAAGCACGTGCTTCATCTACCTGGGCAAACTGTTTATACCTGTCAATCAAACAAGCCTCACGCATCAGACGATCATAGTTCTCTCTATTTTCTTGAGAACTATCAAGCCATGACTGCAACTGTTTTTTATCTTCTTCCGAAGCGTATCCCAGCAACTGATCATGGATAATAGAATTTATACTTCTTTTTACGCTTTATCATATTATTTCAGGTTATTTATAGTAAAGACGACTAAGAAGAAAAAATGAGGGACAGGATTCTGAAGTTTTTTTATTCAAAAGATACTTTATTTATTTAGAAGACCGTTCTTTTTTGTACAATAATCAAGAAAAACAACGAACATTTTGTTCATTGCAAACAGGTGTTAACAAGTAAAGCGGATTGAGTGTTATGCTTCTTTTTAGGGAAGTAACATTTGTAATAATAGAAAATGATAGGAGCCTAATTTTTTTCTAAGGAAGGACATTGCTCTCTTCTTTTGAGTCTTCACAGTTTCAAGAGAAACATGGAGTGCAGTGGCAATCTCCTCGTTCTTCTTGCCTTCCATATACATCAAAAAAACTTCCCTGCATCGATCCGGCAGCGCATCAATTGTCTGAAGAAGCTGGCGATAGACTTCTTCACTAAAGAAGCCCTCTTCCTCCTCTTCCATCCTAAACGTAGTGGAATGACTATCAAGCATCTTCTGAAGATAGTTGCCTTCCACATCCTTATGTTTCAAATAATCCAAGGAAGCATTTCTGACAGAGTTATACAGATAAACCCTGAATGAAGCCAGAGACCGGAAAAACATCTTTTTCTCCCAAATAGTGGAGAATAACTCCTGGACAATATCTTCTGCAGATTCTGAATCTCCGACAATTGTTATTGCATAGCAAACCAATGCTTTATAATAATTCTTATAAAGCAGTCGGAAAGCAGCCGCATCCAACTTATTAATTTGTTCTATGGGAATCTCATTGTTAGTCATTTCGGGAGTTTTGCGCCAAAAAATACAAATTAAATAATAATGTTCTATACAGAAAGACTGATATTTTTCTCTCGGGCAATCTAGTTGTATGGTACTTTCCAAAAGATATCCGCCTATAAAAGATTCACCCGGATTTACATTCGACAATGTAAACCCGGGTGAAAAATGCTCAATATTGCATAGAAGAAATCTTTAAAAATATCTCTTACAATATTGTTTTCATAGAGACAAATTAATTAAGAGAGAGTTTATGTAATAGAGATTTATTCAATTTCCGTAGCTTTATTAATGCGGTAAATCAACAGGTCATAATGAGAACGATCTGCCTCAGGCGCCGTCGAAATTGCTTTCTTGAGCATGTCTTTCGTACGCATCAACAAGTCAAAATAGTAAGCAGCTATTTTTGTCTGGTTGGTATAGATCGGCGGAATTGAAGAAAAGCCTGCTACTTCTTCTGCATTTTGCAATGAATACATCTTCATATCCACCTTTCCGCCATTTCTCAAAGCAGCCAGATTGATCTCCGGTTTGCCGGTAGCCGCAAATCCTGTTTTTGAGGCTTTGAAACTACCAATAGGCGCAGTTGCTGTCGATGTTGAAATAATACTTTCCAGAAACGCTGTCTGTAGTGCTCTCTCGAAATTCTCCAACGGACGATGCTTCAAGACACCTTCCCAAACAATTCCATAGATATCATCCAGATATTCCGAAGCAGTATATGCTGCACCCGGGAAGCGTTCTGTACAAACCTCGACATAAGGCAGACGTCCGAAAATACCATTAAAGATATCCAAACGTAAACGGTCAGCCTTCTTATCTGAAATTTCAAATTCATTCAAATGAGCGGTATCGTCCACCCAATCCAGATTCTTTGCCAGTTCCAATGCTTTACTCAAAGCTGCTTTCTGTTTCTCACGATCTACCATTGAGTAACTTGGTATCGCATCCTTCTCGCGAATATCATTCAAGTAAATACCGCCAATATAACTCAGTATTGCATAAATACGCCCGCTCAGTCTTTCACTAAGGGCAGAGTGTACACGTCTGCGCATTAAAAAATCGCGGTCTTCCTTGGCAAAACCAACTATAATAGTTCTCAAATCCTTTGCGAACATTAGGAAGCATATAGTCGAATGATTTCAAATGGTCATCTCCCAGACTTCCGCGACTATTACGAGGATCAGAATCAAAACGTGACTGATTACGTATATAAGCATAATATGGGTCTCCCGTATGTTCACGAATCCAGCTATCCAATGTCTCTTTTTTTCTTCCTGCAATGAAGAAGCATAGATAGGTTGATATAAATATTTAATCACCAGTTCGTCATATGGACCAGGCTTTGTATTAACCAAACACACTCCATTACGAACATCCTCCTCCGTAGCTACGTCATTAATGATTACGCCTCCCATAACAGAAGAAGCGAGACCATACTTTTGAGTAAAAGCTTGCCGAACGCAACGAATCCACCGGATAAGCACAGGAAGCTCCCCAGTTCATTGTAAGTCCCAGTCCGGTTCCTACAGCCTGAGCAATAGCAGCCTGAATCAACTCACCCTGTATCTCCTGCGGGAAAAACAGTAGTACGCACACGAGGATCAATAGCAACAGTGGCCCCTATACGGTCAGCATACTGAACACTGATCATATTTGCATTAATCAGAATAGACGCGTTCAATATTTCACCGGTACGTGTATCTGAGTGTATCGTTGTCTGTGCCGAATTCAGCCAAGAAGCCGAATAACGTATTGTCATACAGTCAAAGCTGTTTGCATTGAACAATGTGTCATTCTTCGGGAATTCTTTCACACAAATAACATCTTTAAAGCCGATCTTCTCAAATGCCTTTATTCCATGATTCCGCACCAGCCTTGATATACGGATTCCATTTGACAGGCATCAGACTGTCGATATAGAACACCAGTTGTTTGACTGGCCGAACCAGCTCGCCACGGCGATAGGCAGCAGAGTCAGAAGGCTCGATACGCCAACGTTTTGCATAGCGTATACTCTTCACTTCCTGAGTTGCCCCTGAATAATCACTTTTCAATTGTGTAGTCAATCCCAAACGTGAGTCAGCCAGGCGAGGAGTCATCGGCTCCTCGGGCAGAATACAAAGCATTTTAGTGACGACCGCTGTCAAAGGTACGTCTTTGTACATGTTGTATGCTCCCATCAGCGTATGGTCGACAGTATATGACAACTCTTCACGTACACTTATATGATTATCTGAAGCCGATACACCCAAAATAGCAGATTTATCCGATTGCAGAGAATGATCGCGCGACACGAATCCATAGTATCCGTTAGCCGATGTCGAAGGGAAAGGTTTGGTAAAAGCAGATCCCCTCCAAAAATAATCCCTTCATATCTACCACAAGTGCAGAACTATCCGGAGTGCAAGCCAATACCTTAAAGCTTTTGAAAATACCCGGATTATGCGCATTGTCCAACGCACGTGCGATATAAGCATCACCACTGGTATTTACCGGCTTACTCAATAAAGGCATACGTGCCACAAGAGTAGAATCGATCATCTCAAAACGGAAACGTACGTCGGTACCCCCTAACTGTCCGGGAGCTCCTTCACCACCGTCACTCGTATTTTCAATAGAAGAAGCAAACAGCATCTCACGGCCTAACATGGCAACCGGGAACTCCACATACACTTTCCCTTCCACCTTATGAATAGTCATCAGCCCGTGTGCTGTCTGAACTTTCTTATTCTTGAACAGCTTCTGATATGGTGTCAGATTTTCCTTCTTATCTTCTTTTTTCTTCTTTTTTTAAAAGGCCAGAAAGCATTTCCTTCCTGTGGCAGGCAACATGCAAAAAGAAGCAATAAACAAAGTATCTTACTATATCTATTTCTCATACTTCCTATCATTTTAATGCCTGGTCAATTTTGTACAACAATAAGCGGTAGTGGCGTTGTGTATCAGCCGAACCGGTAGAAGCACTTGCTGCAACCAGACTACGAACCTTCTTCAACTCACCGTAGTATATATGTTCCATCGGTTCGATCGGTGCTTTCAGATCTACATCATCATCAAATCCACTGATTTCCTCCAAACGGGCAGCCTGCATCTCACGAGGCTTGTTATTAAAACATCCCATAAATTCCTCCGAGATGATTCCGAAACGTTCGCGCGAAGCGGCTTTCAGCCATTCGGGCACTTCAATGTGAGCATACATATCTGCGATACCTTTACGGGTAGCATTCTTTGCAACCCCTGCAACCGAACCTTCAATCAGCTTCGTCAGATAATTCATCTGCAAACGCATTTCTGTTTCTGTCAAAGTTCTTCCGGCACGGGTAGGAGCCCATACAAAACGTTCTATATCGGCAAGATATTCTTTCTGAGTATAAGGAGCTGATGTCGCCTTACCCGAACAGATAGCCACCGCACCACAACGAGACAAGATACCATCAATAATTGCATCTTCCATCTGCATGGCCACAGAAGTACGGATAGGGAATTCTTTCAGAGTTTCGCGTGCATCCAGCCACGAAAGGTCCTTCAGTTCATTCAATAAGAAGTTCAAAGCCTTTTTTTGTTGTTGCTTCGATACAGTTTTAAAGCTTGGGCGCTGATCACCGTCATAGCGTTCGTTCAGATAAATACCACCGATATCTCCCAAAACGAAAGTCAAATAACGTACATAAGCATATACAATTTCGTCATAAACAGCCGTGCGGAACGCAAAATCCTTATCCTTATCCGCTACCCAATCATTGATATGCTTTAGCAGATATTGCAAGTTGCGACGTCCATATTCAGAAGCTTTCACCGGGTCATCTCCCAAGTCTTCCTCTACTGAACTTGGGTCAAAACGACGTCTGAAATTGTTGTTTACCATAGCGATATTTAACATCTCCAGACTTCTCACTGATCCATTTATCCAAGATAGGAATTTCTTCCTCTGCCGTTTTAGCCTCAAAGATCGGTGAATACAACCAGGCGATAGCGTAATAATCATACGCTCCCAGTTCCGGAGGAGTCAAACGCACGCCTCTCTCTTTATCACCCGGTTGAGCAATATAATTGTTACGGGCATAGTCCATAATAGAGTAGGTCGTACCAAACTCCTGAGTAAACTTCGGATCGCGCAAAGATTCCACAGGGATAGAAGAAGAACCTGCCATATTGTGCATCAATGACAATGTGTGTCCTACCTCATGCGAGAGCACATAAGCGATACAATCTCCCAGTAAGTCTTCACGCAAAACAACATCACGCACTTCCTCATCAGCAGGGGCAGTCTGTAAGAAGCGCCAGTACTGAACCAACTGCACAATATTGTGGAATACCGTAACAGATGCATTAATGATTTCTCCGGAACGCGGATCTATCCAAGAAGGTCCCATCGCATTGGCCACCGTAGACGGAGCATAACGTATACAGGAATATTTAATATTCTCCGGGTCGAAGTTCGGATCATCTTTCGGGAAATCTTTTGCAATGATGGCATTCTTAAAACCGATCTTCTCAAATGCTTTCTGCCATACTTCAACTCCTTTATGGATATATTTATTCCAACTCAACGGAAAAGTATCATCAATGTAGAAAACAATAGGTTTCTTCGGCTCTACCAGTTCGCCACGGAGATAGGCTGCTGAATCCGATGGCTCCAGATTCCATCTGTGAGCAATGTGACGAGTACGCAACCCACGACCTTCGGAAGCAAATTCTACTACAGAGTGTTCAAAAATACCAATACGTGGATCAGCATAACGGGGACGCATCGGTTGTTCAGGCAACAGAATGAAGCTACGATTCATAACCGCAGTAAACGGCATTTTCTTCACTGCATAATTTCCCTTCATACCCACGCTGATTTTGTAGGTCAGTAAAGAACGTATACTCACATTATCCTCAAAGCCTTTGACTCCCTGAATAAATGAGCTTTCCTTCTCAAAATCCTTACTAATATCGGCTCCCATCATCTCCATCATTGAATATGGTGAGAACGGAGAAAGGTTCTTTTTATCGCTCAGCAGATAGTCTGTCATATCAAATACCACTGCCGTGCTATCGTTATTATATGCTTTGATCTCGAATGTTTCAGCGATTGCCGGCATAGTACTGCTTACCAAGCGCTTCTTGATTTCACGATCTTCAGAGAACTGCCCTGCCTGTACACGACGCAATGTAATAGTTGAGTCGCGTTGCACAAAATGAATCAGAAAAGGATCACCTGACTTCTCTCCTACACAGCCGAACTGGTTATCGGTCGTTTCCACGATGGTAGAACCAAGTAGAATATCCCGATTCATCACCTTAATCGGCAACTCAAAGTAGATTTTATTGTCCAACTTGTGAAGAGTAATGAAACCTTTAGCCGTGGTGACTTTCTTGTCTTTAAACAGTTTGTCGTACTTGGTTTCCTTCTTCTCTTTCTTTGTAGTCGCTTCGGTAGAAGCTTTCTTCTTGTTTTTCTTCTTGGCCACAGCAGGGGCTGATCATAGCCCCGCATAGTGCGACCAGAAGAAGTAAATACAGTTTTTTCAAGGTTTTATCATTTTTAAGTTTATAACCAATCGAAATCATCATCCCATCCATTGCCTGTATTAGGCTTATAACGTACCTGTACAATACGTCCTAAATCTTTTTCGTGATATAGAACAAATTTCCCATCAACTTCCGTTACTTGAATTGTTTGTCCCTTATTTATCACGTATTTATCAATAGTATATTCATCAGAAGTATTGTAAGTATATCCTTTCATAATATAGGCATCTCCGCTCTCCAAACCAACAATGATATATTGATTATTGTAGAACTGTGTATCAACAGAAGTAATCGAAGAGTTAAATGTAGCACACTTAAATAACATATTTTCTTTCAGATAATACAGATATAGGGCATTCCCTTTACTAATAAAAAAGGTATTGCCATGTATCTTGATAACGGAACAATGAGAAACTATTCTTTGAAGTACCATCAATTATCTGTCCCAACTCAGCAGGTGCTTCCACCTGCGACACATACGTTGTAGCCAAACTAGTTACTGTAGTACTACCGGAAAAGTCTCTTACCGCAAACTTCTGGATATAGAATTTATGAGACTGCTTATGCTCTATTACTGCAAAATACATCATCTTACCATAATCATAAGAGTCCGATTCACACGCTCCTACATAATGTACTGTATAATCTTTCATATTATCTAAACGAGCATATGTAGGATGATTTGTGTATGTCGTTTCATCTACATTCAATGTTAGTATTTTGCCCGAATTAAAAGTTCCATTAGAGCTCAGTTTATCTGTTACGTGTAAATATTGACTTGAATTCTTATCATACAATAGCAATCCTCCATGGCCCGAAAATGGAGCATTAAGCAATCATACTACCGTCAACTTTCACTTTACCTTCTGCATCCGATGTTAGCGGAGTATTGATAAAACGGCTCGTATTAAAAAAAGAAGATTACTCTCTTTACACGTGTATAAATTGTACCGTCCTCGCCGACAGCCATCGTCAGACACTGCAAATCAATCACTGCTTCCGGTACTAAATCTTGTGGATAACCCTCCAAGAACATTTGTGACAATGCTCCTTCACGCTGATAACTACTACCTGATACGTCTACAGCTCCTTGCCCACCTTTTTGCGCTATCCATAGCCAACTTATACCTGGATCCTCACCATCCCATTGCTCTACCCAATGAGGATATATCGAAACAGGCTGACTACCTAACGGTTCTTTATTTATCATTCGATAAATATCACGAGTAACTACAGGTTTAAGTACTCCCTCTTCTGTTTGGAATTTCATAAATGTCAACATACTATTACCATCCTTTTCAGAAAGAATAACCCAACCATCTTTCACATATGGAGAACTAATTGAGATTGTCGTTGATCCAAAATAAGATACTCCAGTGGACTTATCCAATACTGCCAATCGCAGATCTTTATTTTTGGCTACCGTATCCGCCACCCATTCCAAATCTTTAGAGTGAGCTATCACATGTCCATCATAGCTCCATTCATAAGCTAAGTTCTGACTTTCGCGTCCCAAAGCAAAAGTTAGTTCCGGTTTTGAGATAACCTTATCTCCCAAGGAATAATAAGAGGTTTCTGTTGAAACAGAGACTTCTATATCATTCATTTCTTTATAATCATAATTCCCCTTATCATCATAACAAGATGCCATACCTAAAAGGAACATAACGATAAATATTATTTTCATATTCATATTCAAGTAGTCTATTTATTAATTAATAGGCACAGTCATTGGAAATTCTTTACCATCAGCATCCACATCCATCACATTATTCTGTGCAATATAGCGTTTAAATGTCAATGAATAAGCTCTCTTCTCAGCCGTATTTAATGCCCCGAAATTAGTTACTCCTGTACACTTCACAAATTCTTCATATTTTTTTCTAGAGTACGTACCTAAATATACTCTTGTGACCTGAGTAGTCCACCACTCTGGTTTACTTACCACATTATTAAATACAATTTTTATTTTTTTCATATTCCTGCATTGTTCCTTGGAAATATTCATTCGGAACCAGTTTCAGACACAATTTTACATTCTCCTTCAAATCATCCGTCTTCACCAAAGTAACTTCTAGCGTATCATTAGACAATCCTGCTCCAAATTTTGGATTAATTGGTAAACGAAAATTCTTTTGAAGCCGCATTTGGGGTAGGATCTTCTTTTTTCATTCTCCTCTACCACTACTACACTATATGGAGTATCTTCGTTGAGAGGCTTACCAATCAAACTCATACCAATCTTTACCGTTATTTCTTCGCTCGTCGGATAATTATTGAATGACACCTCCATATATCCATTCTCTTTATCGTAATCATTTGTCGTATTTATCAATTGACTAAAATAAAGATACTGTTCTCCCTGATAGGGTTTTATTTCATCCTCTGAACACGCCCAAAGACAAAGAGAGATTAAAGCAAATAATATATTTTTTTTTTCATCGTTTCTTCTTTTGATTAGCAATATTAAATGTCTTCATTATTCGGTTTGTCAAATACAAAGACTACATTATCTTTCGGTTTCTGATCCAAACGTTTATACTGAAAGAACATCTGTCCTTCACCTACAAACTCACGACGCATTTCTTTTTATCAAATGTGTATGAAAAGACTTCAGAGAACCAATACTTGATGCTAGATTAGTAGTACTAATACCTCTCGCATAACGTACTTTATCTAACATCTCACCTGCTTTAGAGAACTCATCTTTATAAGCAAAATATTCACCCATAATATAATACATCTCGCTCAAGCGTATAGCCGGAATCATGTCTGTACCGGAAGTACCTTCTTTTATATCATATTTAAAGGAATACTTAATATCTCCTCCATCCCAGTCCCCAAACAAATCAAGATTACGATCGTCAGCACCAGCTTCATCACCAAAAAGATTTGTAGTATTTACAACTAATACCACATCATTCCCTTTAGTCATATACGGAAGATAATCTTCATAGCAAGTAGACTTAAAGAAAGTCATAATTATACTATTATAATCTTTCCGATTAGTGGTCAAGCTATTAGAGAAGTTAAAACAAGAAGCTGTAGACGTGCTTCCTGTTGAATAAGTGGCATCTACTACTTCTTTTGCTTCTTTGTAAGCATTACCATATTCGCCAGCCCAACAATAAACACGAGCTAACATCGCTGTTACCGCATAATAATTCATACGATATCCACGATACGCAAAAAATACATCCTTAGCCAGTTCTCCACTAGTACCACTATTAACAGCCAACATACGATTTTCGGTGGACATCCAATGTTTGTTTTCTTTAATAGTAGCACACTTTGCCAACAAGTCCTTTGCCGCTTTTAAATCACATTAACTATTTTTCTCAAAATCTCCTTATTGTTTTCATAAGAAGGAACAATAGTAGGATATACATCAACATAAGGTATATAGGCTTTGCCATCGTCTTTAAGCATAGAAGGAGCAAACATCCGAAGCATATCGAAATGGATTAACGCACGCAATCCCAATGCCTCTCCCCATATCATATTCTTCTCCAACTCGTCTTCTGCAAACACAGAAGGAGATGCTTCACTTACATTAGCAATCAAGTTATTACAGTTAGCTATATTATTATAACCAACAGACCAAATGCTGGAAATAATACTTTTTACATCTGAATCATCGAATTTATAATTAGCAGCTTTATAATAGGACGAGGTACTTTTCATATAGCTACTTCCCGACTGATAATATTGTGCTATTACATCCATAAACCCCCATGAAATACTCTTACCATACATTGAGGAGGTTCCCAAATTCAAATAAATACCATTCAAAGCGTTACGATAACCATCGCCAACTTCGAAAAGTTTATCGCCATTGACTTGATTACTTGGTGCTACATCCAACCAATCACTACAACTTGTTGTAAACAAGCTAGCTGTCAGTAATATCATTGCATATACTTTCTTCATATTATTCATCTACTCTAAGTATTGTTTATTAAAAACTCATCTTTACCGAAGCTGCAAAAGAACGAGAATACGGATAGTCCAAACCACGCTCGGCACGTACAGTAGAAACACGGAATAAATCATTACCCGACAATTCTACACGTAATAAGCCAATACGTGCTTTTTTCAACCATTCTGCATTAAAGTCATAACCTACCGTCAGAGAATTAAATGTTAAGACATTGTAATCCTGAATAAAACGGCTTGTAGGACGAGTTACTGCAACCACTCCATCTGTTTGCAAACGTCCGTAAGGAGTACAATCTCCAGGGTTCTGCCAACGTCCTGTTAATACTCGACGATCCACATTGCTACTTTGTATATATGCATTCTCAACCTTACTTACCAATGTTGGAATTGTACCGTTGTCCTCCAAGCTCATACATAAATGTTGAATATACGGAGAATTGCTTCCAACGCATATTAAAACCAAAGGTACCTTGAAGTTTCGGCTCTTCATTTCCAATTACAACTTGATCAGCTGCATTCCAATCGTAAGTAATCGTTCCATCAGGACGAACAAAGATTTCTCTACCGTCTGCCGGATTGATACCTAACGACTTTACACCAAAAAATAGACGTTAAGGACCCACCCTCTACATACTGTAAATAAGTAGCACTATATTCGGCTTTACCTTTATTAATACCGGAATTATAATCAGCATATTTCTCTTGTACCCTCTTATTATACTCTTTCAGGCTATCAGAAATCTTGGTTATCTCATTCTTATTATGAGCCATATTGACAAAGGCTGCCACATACCAATCCTTTGAATTCAGGATAGTGCTTCGCAACTGAATTTCGACACCTTTATTCATTACTTCACCGATATTGTCTTTGTATGAGGTAAACCCTGTAGAACTAGGTAAAGTCACACTGTTCACCAGATCTACTGTTTTCTTACGATAATAAGAAAAGTTCATCTGAAGTAAACCTTTGAACATGTCAACATCCAACCCCAAATCCATATTATGCGTCTTCTCCCATCCCAATGAACTGTTCCCCAATGCCATCAGTGTTGCACCTAAACCTGTTTTTAAACCAATTGTCTGTGATTACTTGATAAATTGTCTGTGCCTCGTAGGGAGAAAAATCCACCTTACCAGTGATACCATATGTTCCACGAATCTTAAAGCGCTCCATCCATTCAAATTGTTTCATAAACTTATAATTATGCAGATTCAATCCGAGACCACCCGAAAAGAATGGGGCAAATCGTTGATCGGAACCAAATTCCGAGTTTCCGTCAAAACGAAGAGAAACGTCAGCCAAATAAATATTATCGAACGAATAATGGAATGTTCCTCATGCACCGAACAAACGGCTTTTACTATCTGAGTTTACTGGTAATGTAGGTACTTTGTTCGCATACCCCGGAGAAGATAACTCCCCAGAAGGAAAGCCTTTTTATAAGCTATACCGAAACTATCGCCAGTACTTGAAGTAGCATTAATCCCAATCAAGAAGTTCAAATTGTTCTTCTTAATATTTCGGTTATATGATAAAGTAGCCGTAGCGTCCCAACTTAAGCTATTGGCAGTAGCAACATCCAACTGTCCAGAAATCACATTGTTAGCATTTAGCGGTTCAGAATTCTTTTTTGAACGAGGATCTAAAAATTGGCGTGAATCTGAATTTGACTTCGTAACACTAAATTGTCCTTTCAGTAACCAATAGTTATCTATATTCCACAATAATTCAGTATTATTAATCAGTTCCCATGATTTGCTACGATCATAACTTTTTTCAACGTAGCTTCATATAATGGATTCTCTTCTGTTCCTCCAGTCCATGAGGTAGTGGTTTCCAAATAATTCCCATTCTCATCTAAATACTCATCATATGGCAACTTTGAAGTATAATCAGAAAAGCTTCCATAAGGAGATTCTTCAGATTTAGTATAAGTATAAGAAAAATAGTTTTTTTACCTGAAAAGCACCGAAACGGTAAGATAAAGATAACCCGCCCGACATACGATCACGATAAGAACCTTTCATTACGCCATCTCCTGAATTGTAAGAAAAGTCAGCTCCCCAACGCAGGTCATCCGTTCCTCCATCTAGATACAAACTATGTTTATGATTGAATACAGTACGAAGCGGTTTCGATAACCAATAAGGTATCTACTCCACGAACTACATTATTCAACTTTCTATTATAGATTTGATCCAATCGATTTTTTGCTCACTTGCACCGGCTTCCGGCTTAGCTTTAAACATACCTGCCGCAACCTCTGTTTCAAGCTTTTCCCGCGCATTCATCATATTATAATCGGTTAGATCAGGATATTCCAATGTTCCAGTAAAGTTATAATCGATATTGACTTTACCAGCTTTCGGAGTTACCGTTGTAATAATAACTACACCATTAGCTGCACGAGAACCATACATAGCCGTAGCAGCAGCATCCTTCAGAATAGTAATGCTCTCAATACGGCTAGGATCCATATCATACAACTTCTGCACACTGATCTCAAAACCATCCATGATAAAAGTTGGAAGATTGGGATTGTTTTTCAATGATGTTTTAGAAAGGCTTTCTGCATCCAACTCCGTAGTTCCGATACCAGAACGACCACGGATATATAACTCCGGAACATTATTCGGATTCGAACCTGCTAAATTATTTTCAGCAATACGAAAAGAAGGGTCGAACGTTTGCAAAGCTCCTAATACATTTGTTTTGGAAACCGACATCAACTGATCTGACGTAACCGTCACAGAAGTACCCGTAAAGCTATTTTTGCTGATCTTTGCATAACCGGTTACCACCACCTCTTCCAATTGCTTTGAATCGGGTTTCAACTTAAAGGTATGCACTTTATCAAGATTGAGCTTGCCAGTATGTATTTCCAAAGTTTGCATACCTACAAAGGAAAGACGAATTGTTACATCTCCTTCGGGAAGTCCTAAAGAAAAAGCACCGTCGGCATCAGTCATTGTTCCGATATTTCTTTCTTTTCCCCAGTATCAACACCGTCACACCCGGCAGTTCGCCACCCTGTTCATCCACCACTTTACCTTCCAACGTACGTGTCTTCTGATCTTTCTTCTTGATGACCACAATACCATCTTTGGTAGCATAAGTGAAACCTTTAGGTGAAAGAACGCGGTCCAGCAATTCCTTCCAAGGCTCGTTGGTAGCTTTTACAGTCACCGGTTCAACTCCTTTAAACATCTGAGAGTTATAAAGCATGTTGATTCCAGCTTTCTGTTTTACCGTGTTTAAAAATGTTTCCATCGGCACATCCTTCAAATCAAGTGTCACTTTCTTCTCATCAGGTGGAAGTGCCCATGCACTGAGAACCATACTCAATGCAAAAAAGACATAGCATAAAGACTCTTCTTTTTTTCATAATTTTTAAATCAAAACTCAATATTACTCATTCTCATATATCAATATATTTCTTCCGTTTATTCTATAGTAGATATCGCCGGTTAGTTCTAATGCATTCAGGAAAGTATTGATCGTGCCATATCGCTGCAAGTCACCACTATAAGTCAGGTCGCGCAGAGACTCCTTCTCATAATAGACATGAACATCATACCAGCGCTCGAAGGTTTTTCATGATATCGCCCAGCCGTTTGTTGTTGAAAACATATACACCTTTGTGCCCAGCCGATATATTCATTAACATCCACCGCCCGCTTTTCAATGCCACGGGAAGAGACGACTGCCTGTTCACCCGGCGCCAGCGTAATAGTATTCTGATCGGGTGTCGAGAAATTTACTTTCCCATATACAAGAGTGGTATAGCATGCATCCGCATCATTATAAGCATTGATATTAAATGCCGTACCAAGTAGCGTCACTTCTCCGAAACGAGTTCGGACCACAAACGGAATGTTCCTCATCCTTTCTCACATCAAAATAGGCTTCACCTTCCAGTGTCACAATTCGCCGCTTTCCAACAAAACGGACCGGATAAAGCAATTTAGAACCGGCATTCAAATGAACAGTGGTTCCATCAGCAAGAAGGACAGTATTCTCTCCTCCCCGTGGTATAACCAGTTCATTTGACTTCACCGGACTTTCATCGACGTTTTCTTCTTCGTGTTGTTGTGTTGTGACGGTCGGTCGATATGACAGCACCCCTTTATTGTATTTCACCTGGACGCCGTCTACTATTACATTTATATCTTTCTTTTGTACATCAATAGTGCTTCCATCGGGCAAAGTCAGCACTGCCTGTTTGCTACCCGGCTTGATTTGCGCGATACGTGCCTGGGACTCCTCCACTGCCTGATAATGATTCACTGCATAAAAAGAAATTCCTACTCCCAGTACTACCATCGCTGCGGCAGCATACCACCATGTCCGGATACGGTGGATCTTTCCACCGGACGAGTTCTCTTTTTGTTGAATTTGTTGAAGGAAATGCTCGTAAGCCTTTTCCGATGAATATTCTTTATACTTATTAAAAAGCATCTTTTAATTCCTCACTATCCTGCAATTTCTCATACACGGCTTTCAGTTCCGGATGCATAGATAAACGTTGTTCCAACACCTGCTGCTCTTTTTGTCGCTTGCATCTCCCAAAAAGAGCCTTTTTTATCAAAGAGGCATCTTGATATGTGTTTTCTAACTTTTTCATAATTTTATCTATTTCTAATGAGGATTTTATCTTTTGCTTTACTATAATTATACATAACGTCCATAAATGGGTGACAAAAGATGATTATTTTTTATGAGATACTCTCCGTACGAAAACAGAAAAGAACGAAAAACTATCATTATGACATTATTCAGCAACAAAAATGACGTATTTAACAAATCATTCCCTTTTCGAATCAAAATTCAGCCATCAATAAATGACAATTAGGCATCTTAAAAAATATTTGTTTTTTTCCGTTACCGCTATTAAAATGATGTATTTTTTAGCTTTTATCAAGGAGTTTGAAACTCATATTTCATCATCATCCGTCACTTTCGGACTTAGCTCATTGATATACAATGCGATAAAAAGTGACGAGAAGCAGTGACGACAGAGTGATAACAAAAAAATATTTCAAATTTTATCGTCACTTTCTACTAAAAAGAATGACGCGCTGTACTTCATAAAAAGGTCCTTGATTTAACCATAAATGCCTGCTTTATTAATCTATTCCCAATGCCGGACCAATGTAATAAGACACCGACAAGACTTCATTTCACATACATGGTCCCATCGCTCTGCGGACATGATCCCATGGACTCACGTACGTAATCCGAATGGTTTACAGACATGGAACGAACACATATAGCTTACTAAAAATGCTAACCAAGCTTTGTTTACCTGTTAAACATACCGGCTCATCCACTTAAATAAGCCACATCACAGTCACTTCACCCCTACAAAAGCAAGGATGCACAGCCCGTTTTTAATAAAAAAGATAAGAGTAAGAAGTACAGAATAACTGAATTTGCCAGCTTCTCGCGTAAGAATTTATAGCTACGGCTTTTCTGAGTTTTAACCGTATTGATGCTAACTCCCAGCCGGGATGCGATTTCGTCCCACGAATGTCCTTCAATTCTCAGCAGGATGATACGGCGTTGTTCGGCAGGAAGCTCCTCGATATAGAAATAAAGTTGTCGGATAGCTTCTTCTTTCACAGTCAAAGCATACAGCATTTCCTCGTCTTCAAAATCTTCTTCCTGAGGCAAGCCATTCAATATAGAATCATGAATCTGATGGTTGCGGATATACAACAGTGCATTATTATAGCAGGCACGATAAAGATAATTAGTCAGCTCACGGGAGTCGGAAAAAGTACGCTTACCTTCCCACACGGATATAAACACCTCCTGAACCAGATCTTCTACGGCATCGGTGAGGAACAGGATTTTCTCGACATATGAGCACAAGGCCGCATAATAGCGATTATAAAAGTCCCTCCAGATTCCCTTATCTTTCTGGTTGACACCTGCTACTATCAAATCATCTTTATCGCTCATACGGCAACAAGATTAATCAAACAATAAAAGACTCTCTTCAAATTACTGCAAAAAACTGGTTATAATAGATATGACTTACAAATATATCTGTTTTTTTCAGTATGTAAGTTCACCCCTCATATAAAAAAAAATAGAATAAAGGGGCATAAAATAAAAAAAGAGCGAATAACTCCGCCCCACCTAAAGAATCCCCCCATAAATGGGATTCTTTTTTCTGCATCTCAATTTACCTGTTACCTGAAAACTACTTTTTTCCTAATACCTAATCAAAACAATCTTTTTCCTAAAAACTAATCTTAAAATCTAATACCTTAATTTTATAAACTAATACTACTCTTTTGTTATTACCTTTTTTCTAATACCTAAAAATCTTAGTAGTTTCACAACTACACTGCAAAGGTAGAGGTGTTTTGGAAAACAACAAGAATTCTTATGCTAAAAAACATGTTTTACCTTATTTTTTGATTTATGTCAAGAGAAAGAGTGGAGGTTGGGTATAAAACATACATCCGAATGTTGATTTGATACAAATTCTGTCCAAACGCTCCGTTCGTCTTCTATTTCATCACACGGCCGCGCACTTTTTCAAGTGACAAAAAGTAAGCATAGAATGTCAAAAAAGAGCATTTGCATCTCTTTTTTTGAAAGGAATCGAAGCCTTGACACAAAAGAAAAGAAGCCAGAAACGTTACATCTTGCATATTTCCAATCCAAAATTACGGCGTTTTTTTGCGCCCGCCCCGCCTCCTCCTCGAAATTTCGGAAGCAAAAACCGGCAGAAGATACAACTCTCGCAACTTTTCCGTAACTTTGCAGCGTTTGATAATAAATAAGGTAGAATGGATTTTAAGTACGATGTAATTGTAATTGGTGCCGGACATGCTGGTTGTGAAGCGGCAGCCGCCGCTGCGAATTTAGGTTCCAAAACTTGCCTCATCACAATGGACATGAACAAGATCGGACAGATGAGTTGCAATCCGGCAGTAGGAGGAATCGCCAAAGGACAAATAGTACGCGAAATAGACGCACTGGGCGGACAGATGGGATTGGTGACGGATGAAACTGCTATCCAGTTCCGAATCCTGAACCGCTCGAAAGGTCCCGCTATGTGGAGTCCCCGCGCTCAATGCGACCGTGCCAAGTTTATCTGGTCATGGCGTGAGAAACTGGAAAATACTCCCAACCTTCATATCTGGCAGGATACCGTCTGTGAATTGCTCGTTGAAAACGGTGAAGTAGTCGGACTCGTCACTCTTTGGGGTGTCACATTCAAAGCGAAATGTATCGTACTGACCGCAGGAACATTCTTGAACGGACTCATGCACGTAGGCCGCCACCAATTGCCCGGCGGAAGAATGGCAGAACCCGCATCTTACCAGCTGACAGAATCCATCGCCCGACATGGCATTGCCTACGGAAGGATGAAGACCGGCACACCGGTACGAATCGACGCACGCAGCATCCACTTCGATTTGATGGATACACAAGACGGAGAATGCGACTTCCACAAGTTCTCATTCATGAATACCAGTACGCGCCATTTGAAGCAACTGCAATGCTGGACCTGCTATACCAACGAAGAAGTGCACCGGATTCTGCGCGAAGGGCTGCCGGATTCTCCCCTGTTCAACGGACAGATTCAAAGTATCGGTCCGCGCTATTGCCCCAGCATCGAAACCAAGATTGTCACCTTCCCCGACAAAGAGCAGCACCAACTGTTCCTCGAACCCGAAGGTGAAACAACACAGGAATTATACCTGAACGGATTTTCTTCTTCTCTTCCGATGGATATTCAGATCGCCGCGCTGAAAAAAGTACCGGCATTCAAGGATATCGTCATCTATCGTCCCGATATGCGATTGAGTACGATTACTTCGACCCCACCCAATTAAAACATTCGCTGGAATCGAAGATTATCAAAAACCTGTTCTTAGCCGGGCAAGTGAACGGAACAACCGGTTACGAAGAAGCGGGAGGACAAGGACTGATCGCCGGAATCAACGCACACATCAACTGTCACGGTGGTGAAGCCTTCACACTGGCTCGCGACGAAGCATATATCGGTGTATTGATAGACGACCTGGTGACCAAAGGAGTAGACGAACCATATCGTATGTTTACTTCACGTGCCGAATACCGTATTCTTCTCCGCATGGACGACGCCGACATGAGACTGACCGAAAGAGCATATCACCTCGGACTGGCAAGGGAGGATCGCTACCAATTAATGAAGACCAAGAAGGAGGCATTAGAGCAGATAGTAAATTTCGCAAAGAACTATTCGATGAAACCGGCATTAATTAATGATGCCCTCGAAAAGTTGGGAACAACTCCCTTCGTCAAGGCTGTAAGCTGATCGAAATTCTCAATCGTCCGCAAATCACGATTGAGAATATCGCGGAACATGTCCCCGCCTTCCAAAGAGAATTAGAAAAAGCAACCGATGCAGACTCCGACCGTAAAGAAGAGATTCTGGAAGCGGCAGAAATACTGATCAAGTATCAAGGCTATATTGACAGAGAGCGAATGATAGCAGAAAAGCTGGCACGCCTGGAAAGCATCAAGATCAAAGGCAAATTTGATTATGCTTCCATCCAGTCGCTATCTACGGAAGCTCGTCAGAAGCTAGTGAAGATTGATCCGGAAACGATTGCTCAAGCGAGCCGGATCCCGGGAGTATCACCAAGCGACATCAACGTATTGCTGGTACTTTCCGGCCGATAAGCGGCAACGTTTCACGTGAAACAAATCATTTAAAGAAACGAGATAAACCAATGATTATGAGCAAAGAAACGCTAATTAAAAGCATCCGGGAAATTCCCGATTTTCCGATCCCCGGAATCCTTTTCTACGATGTCACCACCCTGTTTAAAGACCCTTGGTGCTTGCAAGAATTATCGAACATCATGTTCGAAATGTACAAGGATAAAGGTATCACCAAAGTAGTAGGTATAGAATCCAGAGGATTCATCATGGGGCCTATCCTGGCTACCCGACTGAACGCAGGTTTTATTCCTATCCGCAAGCCGGGCAAACTTCCCGCAGAGGTGATCGAAGAAAGCTACGACAAAGAATATGGCACGGACACTGTGCAGATTCATAAGGACGCACTCGATGAAAACGACGTAGTTTTACTACACGACGACCTGCTGGCAACGGGAGGAACTATGAAAGCAGCCTGCGAACTGGTGAAGAAACTGAAGCCTAAAAAGGTATATGTAAACTTCATTATCGAATTGAAAGACCTGAATGGCAAATCCGTATTCGGAGATGACGTAGAAGTAGAATCCGTATTGACTTTATAAACAAATTGCTTATATTTGCAGGGCGTAGAGAATCTACGCCCTTTTTTATTCCCGCTATTTCATCTATAACGATTATGAATACAGAACCGGAAGCCAAAACGAATGAATATCTGAGAGGTATTGTAGCCAACCTGCCCGAAAAGCCGGGAGTCTATCAGTATCTGAACACAGAAGGGACTATTATATACGTTGGAAAGGCTAAAAACCTAAAAAAAAAGGGTATATTCTTACTTCAGCAAAGAGCATGAACCCGGCAAGACACGAGTATTGGTCAGCAAGATTGCCGATATCCGTTACATCGTTGTTAACACCGAAGAAGATGCATTATTGCTGGAAAACAATCTGATCAAGAAATATAAGCCCCGCTACAATGTATTGCTGAAGGACGACAAGACCTACCCTTCCATCTGCGTGCAGAATGAATACTTTCCACGCATTTTCAGGACTCGAAAGATTATCAAAAACGGTTCTTCTTATTATGGCCCCCTACAGCCACCTTCCTTCGATGTATGCGGTGCTCGACCTGATCAAGCATCTATACCCGTTGCGTACCTGCAATCTGAACCTTTCTCCGGAGAACATACGGGCGGGAAAGTTCAAGGTTTGTCTGGAGTATCACATCAAGAAGTGCGCCGGACCATGCGTTGGACTGCAATCGCACGAGGATTATCTGAAGAACATCGATGAAATCAAAGAGATTTTGAAAGGAAATACGCAGGATATTAGCCGTATGCTGGTAGAAAAGATGCAGGAACTGGCCAATGAAATGAAGTTTGAAGAGGCTCAGAAGATTAAGGAGAAGTATCTGCTGATAGAGAATTACCGGTCTAAATCGGAGGTAGTAAGTTCTGTCCTGCACAATATCGACGTCTTTTCCATCGAAGAAGACGATTCAAATTCGGCTTTCGTCAACTATCTGCACATCACCAATGGCGCCATCAATCAGGCATTCACCTTTGAGTACAAGAAGAAGCTAAATGAATCGAAAGAAGAGTTACTGACGCTAGGCATTATTGAAATGCGGGAGCGCTACAAGAGCCATTCACGGGAGATTATTGTTCCTTTCGAACTTGATCTGGAGTTGAATAATGTCGTTTTGCAGATTTTCACCGTTCCTCAAAGGGGAGATAAGAAAAAACTGCTCGATCTTTCTATCCTAAATGTGAAGCAATATAAGGCCGACCGATTGAAACAAGCCGAGAAACTGAACCCGGAGCAGCGCAGTATGCGTCTACTGAAAGAAATACAAAACGAACTGCATTTAGACAAGCCACCTTTGCAGATTGAATGTTTCGATAACTCGAATATACAAGGATCGGATGCCGTAGCTGCCTGCGTAGTATTCAAAAAAAAAGGCGAAACCATCGAAGAAAGATTACCGTAAATACAATATTAAGACGGTCGTGGGACCGGATGATTACGCTTCCATGAAAGAGGTGGTCGACGACGTTATCAGCGCGCCATTGAAGAAAAATTCTCCCCTTCCCGACCTGATTATTACCGATGGTGGTAAAGGACAAATGGAAGTCGTCAGAGAAGTAATCGAGGATGAACTGCATCTGAATATTCCGATTGCCGGTTTGGCTAAGGATAATAAGCATCGCACGTCAGAGCTACTTTTCGGGTTTCCCGCACAGACGATTGGGATCAAACAACAAAGTTCTTTATTCCGTTGCTGACGCAGATTCAGGATGAAGTACACCGTTTTGCGATTACTTTCCACCGCGACAAGCGCAGCAAGCGACAGGTCGCATCGGCTCTGGATAGCATTAAAGGGATTGGAGAAAAGACAAAAACAGCCCTATTGAAGGAGTTTAAAAGCGTAAAACGAATCAAAGAGGCATCCCTTGAAGAAATCGCAAAGGTCATAGGAGAAGTGAAGGCTCAGACTGTAAAAAAAGGGTTAAGCAAACGAATAGGCTCACTTCTATGTGGCTATACGCTAAATTGTTAGTCCATATAAATCAAGTATCAGTATCATATGGGGCAAGCGTTAGTTTCCTCGGAGGAAACGCCGCCGCCTTTAAAAGGAACGGTCGTTTCCATTAAAAGGAACGGCCGTTCCCTCGCCGGGAAACGACAGTTTCCATTAAAAGAAATCATAGAAAGAGGAAACTATATACCATTGATTTCTAACCACATAGAGTACTACCGGTAATGTTATAGAGTTTATGTTCATGTCTATACGGTTCTAAGGCAAACTCAATCAAGTTATGAGGCAAATACATCTGTCGTCCTAATAGATATGCTTCTGCACAACAGACAGACACGCTTCCGAATGACAGCTACGGTTAATACTTAATACCTAATACTTCTCTCCTATAATATTTCCTTCCAATCCATCGTTTTTTCTTCTTAATTTCGTAAATTTGCCTTTCGTAACATTCAATAGAATAGAGAAAATAACAATGAGAATAGTTGTACAACGAGTAAGCCACGCATCAGTAACCATCGAAGGACAGTGCAAGTCTTCCATTGGAAAAGGGATGCTGATATTAGTCGGTATTGAAGAAGCAGACGGGCAGGAAGATATCGACTGGCTCTGCAAGAAGATTGTAAATCTACGTATTTTTGACGATGAAAACGGAGTAATGAACAAGTCGATCCTAGAAGACGGAGGTGAAATTCTGGTCATCAGTCAGTTTACATTGCACGCTTCTACCAAGAAGGGCAACCGTCCGTCATACATCAAAGCCGCCAAGCCGGAGATATCTGTCCCACTCTACGAACGGTTCTGCAAAGACCTGAGCAGGGCGCTGGGAAAAAGAAATCGGCACAGGAACTTTCGGAGCGGACATGAAAGTTGAACTTTTAAATGACGGTCCTGTTACTATATGTATGGACACCAAAAATAAAGAGTAAAACCTTGATGAAAAAGCCGGTAAAGCTCTTCGAAGAGTGATAAACAGGCTCCAAACATCAAACTAATCATCATAAACCAACAGCAATTATGACCCTGGAAGAAGCTCAAAAAAGAAGTAGACCAATGGATAAAGACATACGGTGTCCGCTACTTCAGCGAATTGACAAATATGGCCATACTGACTGAAGAAGTCGGAGAATTGGCCCGTGTCATGGCCCGCAAATACGGCGACCAGTCTTTCAAAGAAGGCGAGAAAGACAACCTTTGACGAAGAAATAGCAGACATCTTATGGTGCTCCTGTGTATCGCCAACCAGACAGGCGTAGACATCACCAAAAGCCTTCAGGGAAAGCCTGGAAAAGAAAACGAAACGAGATAATAAAAAAGACATATCAATAACCCAAAACTGAACGATCATGGAAGAGAATAGCTCACAATCCAACAAGTATGATGCCGCATTGGCAAAGTATAACACCAATCTGAGCGATGCAGACATACAGGCTCGGGTGGCTGACCTGATTGAAAAGAAAGTGCCGGAAAACAATACGGAAGAAGTCAAGAAACTCCTGTTCAACTGCATCGACCTGACCACGCTGAACAGCACGGATAGCGATGAAAGCGTGATGCATTTCACCGAAAAAGTGAATGAGTTCGACAATGAATTCCCCGATATGAAGAACGTCGCTGCCATCTGCGTATACCCCAATTTCGCGGATATTGTAAAGAATACACTGCAAGTAGATGGCATCAATATCGCTTGTGTTTCGGGCGGGTTCCTTCTTCTCAGACTTTCATCGAAGTGAAAGTAGAGGAAACGGCACTGGCTATCGCTGACGGTGCGGACGAAATAGATATTGTTATCTCTATCGGTAAATTCCTGAGCGGTGACTACGAAACAATGTGCGAAGAAATTCAGGAATTAAAAGAAGTCTGCAAGGAACGCCACCTCAAGGTAATCCTCGAAACAGGTGCTTTGAAAACCGCCTCCAACATCAAGAAAGCCTCTATCCTATCCATGTATTCGGGTGCAGATTTCATCAAGACATCGACCGGAAAGCAACAGCCTGCCGCTACCCCGGAAGCCGCTTATGTGATGTGCGAAGCTATCAAGAGAGTACTATCAAAAACAAACAACAAGATCGGCTTCAAACCGGCAGGAGGCATCAACACCGTCCATGATGCAATCCTTTATTACACTATTGTGAAAGAAATATTAGGCGAAGAATGGCTGAACAACCGATTGTTCCGTCTGGGTACCAGTCGTTTGGCCAATTTGCTTCTCTCCGATATCAAGGGCGAAGAGATCAAATTCTTCTAAGGAATTACATTAGCAATCAAGTATGCCGTACCGCGCTTCACCTTCCGTTCCTATGGAAGGAAGCGCGGTATTTTTATATAATAAAAAAACTAAAGATACTTATGGACAAAACCATTATTTTCATTATCTTTGTCATAGATGTAGCTATGCTAACATAGTTAATCATCTGTATTAGAGAACGTTTCTTTTATTACCTGATTCCTGGAATTCGGCAAAATTCAAAGTTATGAGTGGTAATAAGCAAACGGGTCTCACGCACCTTCATGTATATACTTTTGTTATATATCGAACGGAGCGTGAGACTGTTGCTTTTATGTCATCATAACGGCTTGCCGAAGCCCCAGGAAAAGACACATATAGCAGCAGTTCTCACGCTTTTTTTAGTTAACCATAAGCGATAAAAAGTATAAAATGAAGTCACACACAAAGAACTTACGTTTTAACCATAACCCCTTAAATCTGATACTCGGCACCAGAAAGAAACAAGGACTGCGTATCGGTTATATGGAGGCTGCACTGGATGGCTTCTATCTTAACTGTATAGAAACCGGAGTACACCCGGAAAAACTAAAGTAAACTATTATCAGATAAGTTCCATTGCACAGATGCAATTTCTTCCTGCCAGCTATTCCTATTCCTCATCAACGAAGGCGACAGAGCCTCCTATTCTATTATGGTCCCCTATTTACTCTCTACCGAAAACCTAAACCAGTTTGAAAACACCATCCGCGAACGCTTCTACGGGTAGACCGATTCATTCAACAGGGCAGAAATCTATACAAATTCAAAGAGTATATAGAAGAAAGAGGAGAGCCGATTGTATGGATTAATGACTTAGAGAGAGGAGTGATCGGATGGGATATGGCACAAGTTGTCGGGCTGGCCCGGGCTGCCAAAGACTGCGGCTACATCACCAAAGAACAAGCTGCATGGGAATACATCGAACAGGCGAGCACGTTATGCTCCGAAATCCTCCGCACACCGGAAGAAATAGACAAAAAAGTTTCCTCATCGGAGGAGCGATGAAATCGAATAAAATTGAAGATTGGGAGGAATTAATCCTGTGTTACTCTCTGCTCAGGAACAGTAGGGAGTAGTTATTTCTCACGGGCGACCACGTAATCCAAATAAGTCCGCAGGGCAAGGCAAATATTTGAATCCGGCAAGGTAGCCAGCAAATCAAAGGCCTTCTTTTTATATTGTTCTATCATACGACAGGCATATTCAATACCGCCATTATCCTTGGTAAACTCAATCAGACGTACGATTTCATCGGGAGTTGCCGTACCTTCCTTCACCTTGAACGCTATCTGTTCCGCCCACGCATCTTTCGTTGTATTCAATGCATACAGGGCAGGCAGCGTCAGCTTACCTTCCAGCATATCATTACCTGTCGGCTTGCCGATCTTCTTGCTATCAAAGTAATCGAAAAATATCATCCTTAATCTGAAAACAGATACCAATATATTCGCCCAACAGACGGGCAAAAGCGACTTCCCTCCTTGCACCCACCTGCACTGACAAGGCAGCCGCCTTAGTACAAGCGGCAAAAAGAGCCGCTGTTTTCTTACGGATTACGTCAAAATAAACTTCCTCCGAAAAATATGATTACTTACATTCGAAAGTTGAAGCAATCACCGTCGGCAAGGTCCTGCCCCAGCAAAGAAACCAGTCGAATGATAAGATGGCGTTTTCGTCTTGCTCGGCGTGAACCAGACTAGTGGCAAGCAAATAATCTCCCGCCAACACGGCTACCTTATTATTAAAGATGGCATTTACGGATAGTTGACCACGACGTTCGGTGCTCTCATCCACTACATCGTCATGCACCAAACTGGCCGTATGAAGCAGTTCCAGCGAAACAGCCGCATGAAGGGTAGAAGGACGGACGGCATCGTAAAGACGTGCCACCAACAAGACAAGAATAGGACGCATCATCTTACCATTCCTCTTGCCGTATATGGGATACGACGCTATCGAGCAATGCATTTGAACTGGAGAGAGAACTATCAAAAAGTTTTTGAAGTCGCCCAGTTCCGCTTCAATCGGAGTTCTGATAAGTGATATACTGTCCATTTACTACACAATTTGAGCACAAAAAAGTAATAATAAAACGCTTAATACCGTATTTTTTGTACTTTTACCATGAAAAATTAATTAAATCTATGGATTCAGGTAATAAATTATTTCTTTTAGACGCTTATGCATTGATATACCGTGCGTACTACGCCTTTATTAAAAACCCAAGAATCAACTCCAAAGGATTCAATACTTCAGCCATACTAGGCTTTTGTGAACACCCTCGAAGAAGTACTGAAAAAAGAGAACCCGACGCATATAGGAGTAGCCTTCGACCCCGCAGGTCCTACCTTCCGCCACGAGGCTTTTGAAACAATATAAAGCACAACGCGAAGAAACTCCGGAAGCCGCAATTCGTCTTTCCGTACCTATTATAAAGGATATTATACGCGCCTACCGCATCCCCATTCTGGAAGTGGCAGGCTACGAAGCCGATGACGTGATAGGAACACTTGCTACCGAAGCCGGTCGTCAAGGCATCACTACTTATATGATGACACCTTCGATAAGGATTACGGACAATTGGTAAGTGACAAGGTATTCATGTACCGTCCCAAACATACGGAGGCTTTGAGGTAATGGGAGTGGAAGAAGTGAAAGCCAAGTTCGATATTAAGTCTCCGGCACAAGTCATCGATATGCTCGGACTGATGGGCGATTCTTCGGATAATATCCCCGGCTGTCCCGGAGTAGGAGAAAAGACAGCTCAAAACTGATAGCCGAATTCGGAAGCATCGAGAAATCTTCTGGAACATACCGACCAACTCAAAGGAGCACTTGAAAACAAAAGTGGAAACGAACCGGGAAATGATTACTTTCTCAAAATTCCTCGCGACTATCAAAATCGACGTGCCTATCCAACTCGATATGGATTCGCTCGTTCGTGAGCAGGCAGACGAAGATTCGCTCCGACAGATTTTCGAGGAACTGGAATTCCGGACACTGATCGATCGCGTTCTGAAAAAGAGAATGCCGGAAACGGAATAACAACTCCAACCGGAAACAAAACGGCAGCAGAAAAAAGAGTAACCTCGCCCCTCTCCCACTTTTTCCCGAGGAAGGCGGAGCCGTGCAAGGCGATTTATTTGCGAATTTTACGGGCAACGAGCCGGGCGAAGCTAAAAAATTCAAATCTAGCGACGTTAGAAACGCTCAATTGCGACTACCAACTTATTGATACAGAAGAGAAAAAGAGAAGAAATTATTCAAAAGTTACTTACATCAAAAATTCTTTCGCTAGATACGGAAACTACCGGAACCGAACCAATGGACGCCGAATTGGTCGGAATGAGTTTTTCCATTGCCGAAAATGAAGCTTTTTATGTCCCGGTCCCCGCCGATCAGGAAAGAAGCGTTAAAAATCGTCAATGAGTTCCGCCCGGTATTTGAAAAAATGAAAACTCATTGAAGGTCGGACAGAATATCAAGTATGATATGATCGTTCTCCAAAATTATGGAGTGCAAGTAAAAGGCCCGTTGTTCGATACAATGATCGCCCATTATGTTCTTCAGCCTGAACTCCGTCACGGAATGGATTATCTTGCCGAAATCTATCTACGTTATCAGACAATCCATATTGATGAACTGATTGGTCCGAAAGGGAAGAACCAGAAAAATATGCGCGACCTCGCCCCGAAAGACGTTTATCGTTACGCCTGCGAAGATGCGGACGTAACCCTGAAACTGAAAAACGTTCTGGAAAAGGAATTAAAGGAGAATGACGCCGAGCGGCTGTTCTATGATATAGAAATGCCGCTTGTTCCGGTACTGGTTAATATCGAACGCAACGGTGTGCTGCTGGATACGGAAGCGCTGAAACAATCTTCCGCTCACTTTACGGCACAAATGGAGAATATCGAAAAGAGAAATTTACGAACTGGCAGGTGAAACGTTCAATATTGCTTCACCGAAGCAAGTCGGTGAGGTGCTGTTTGATAAATTAAGAATTGTAGAGAAGGCAAAAAGACTAAAACCGGGCAATACGTCACTTCGGAAGAGGTGCTCGAAAAGCCTTCGCCACAAACATCCTGTGGTAGAAAAGATATTAGAACACCGGGGACTGAAAAGTTATTGGGAACATACATCGATGCACTCCCCCAACTCATCAATCCGCGTACAGGACGGGTACATACTTCTTTCAACCAAACCGTTACCGCCACGGGACGTCTTAGTTCAAGCAATCCGAACCTACAAAATATCCCGATCCGCGACGAGAACGGAAAAGAAATCCGCAAAGCATTCATCCCCGATGAAGGCTGCCTTTTCTTCTCTGCGGACTACTCACAGATTGAATTGCGCATCATGGCGCATCTGAGCGAGGATAAGAACATGATCGACGCTTTCCTCAGCAACCATGACATCCACGCTGCCACCGCCGCAAAGATTTATAAAATTGACTTGCAAGATGTAGGCTCCGATATGCGTCGGAAAGCGAAAACGGCCAATTTCGGCATTATCTATGGTATATCCGTATTCGGCCTCGCCGCACGGATGAACGTAGAGCGGAAAGAAGCCAAAGAACTTATCGACGGCTATTTCGAAACCTATCCGGGAGTGAAGGCTTATATGGATAAAAGTATCCGGGTTGCACAAGAAAAAGGCTATGTGGAAACAATCTTCCACCGGAAACGCTTCTTGCCGGACATCAATTCCCGGAATGCCGTTGTACGCGGATATGCCGAACGAAATGCCATCAACGCCCCTATCCAGGGAAGTGCGGCAGATATTATAAAAGTAGCAATGGCACGTATCTATCAACGGTTTCCAGGCCGAAGGAATACAAGCCAAAATGATCCTGCAAGTACATGACGAATTAACTTTCAGCGTTCCCGATGTCAAGAAAAAGAGAGCGTGTAGAAGAAATCGTCATCGAAGAAATGGAGAAAGCATACCGTATGCACGTCCCCTTGAAAGCAGATTGCGGATGGGGCAAGAACTGGCTCGAAGCTCACTAACATTATTTAACTCTGTATCCAGAAAGCTAGAAAAAAAGATTTCTTTTTTTAAACGAAGTGATTCATTCTATATCCGGCAGATTGACTGCCGGATATTTTTTGTCACTAATCTTGGCAAAAAAGCAAACTACTGCCAGCACCCACACTTGACAATTTGATAATATTTCATCTCCCAAAAATGCATAAATATCAAATTAATATGTAAGTTTGCAGCGTAAAACTGATACATCAGTAGACAAATGAAAGTATAACTTAAAACTAAAATAGCCATGAAAGCAAAAAAGTATCCTTAAAAATGTTCGTTTTATCCGCTGCTCTTCTTATTGCATCTTTCACCGCTTCCGCACGTAACAACGACGGTCAGTTGATTTACAATCCGATAGAAGAAAATGGTATGACAATAGGACAAACTGTTTACAAAATGGACGGAAGTACCCTTGCTAACTACATGAAGTACAATTATAAGTACGACGACAATAAACGCATGACCGAAAGCGAAGCCCCAAATGGGACAGCAACAAGGACGAATGGGTAAAAAGAATTTGCGTATCAACTATATTTACGAAGGTAAAACCGTCACTACCAATTACTATAAATGGAACACTAAAAAGCGTGCTTATGTACTGGTACCCGAAATGACCGTTACGATGGATAATACAAATATGTAACATAAACTCTCTCATTCTAATATTCTAACAAAAGAGAACGCCGCTCCTGATGAAGAAGAGGCGTTTTCACTTTATATAACCGTAGACTGTATCACAAGACATAAAAAACCGTTCCTGCAATTCTTTCAGATAGCTTCTGGAAATGACCAGATCACCTTTATCGTGAAAAGGCGGATAAAGTTGGCAACACTTTCCATCGATCATAGCCAGATAATTTACATTCACAATGGCCGATTGACTGATTTGTACGAAAGCCTGCGAATAACTGACGATATCCTCCGCTTTCGTGTTCCGTTTCAGGTTCAACCGGGTTTGATTAAACAGAACCACCTGCCATTGACGTTTATCTTTCAAATATTCAAAAAATCCGATTTCTTCCAGCCGTAAGAGCTTGAATCCTGTCACCGTGCTAATCATAAACATTCCCTGTTGCGGCATCAGAGCTATAATAGAAGAAGCAAAAAGAGGGAGGCACCACTACAGCAGAACGCACCGCTTTCCGATAACGGTCTATGACAACTTTCAAGTCTTCCGCGCTAAAAGGTTTCAACAAGAAATCAAAAGCCGACTCACGCAACGCCTGAAGCAAGTATTTGTCATAAGAGGTGTAAAACACAACCTTCATATCCCACAATACATCATCCTTTATCTCACTTAGCAAATTAAGGCCCAATATATCCGGAAGCTCCACATCAAGAAAGAGTAAATCCGGATGCAACTCCATAATCATCTTTTTCCCTTTTGCACCACTGCTTGCAATTCCCTTTATCTCAAATTCACGATAAGGCTCCAGTTCACGGCGCAAAGCGTCACTTGCAGAACGTTCGTCATCAATGATGACCACTTTGTACTTTTCTTCTGTCTCCATCATAAATCATAAGAAAAACGAAACGGGATATATACCGAAACTAATGTACCGGTCTGTCCACTGTTTCTATTGGTTATTTCAAAACGTATTTTGTCACTCTTGTTTTTCGTATTCAGCAGTTGAATGGTCTGATACAACACCTTCAGTCCGGTACCCGTTCCCCGTGTTGCCGAAGTTACGTGCGGAAGATACCCGCGGCCGTTATCACAAATCGTAATACAGATACCATTCTTTTTTCATGAGAGACATGTATCGTCAACTCCTTTTTCACCATCTTTCCCAACCAGTCCATGCTTGATTGCATTCTCAACCGGGATTTGTATAATCATCGAAGGAATCATCACACGACTTGCATCCAGTCCTTCTTCCACTGTAACCGTTGCCGTAAAATCTTCGCCGACGCGTCCTCTTTCGAGATTAATATACGAACGTACAAAATCCAGCTCGTCTTGTAAGGAAACACTTAGTTTTTCCGTCAGTTCAAGACTGCGTCGGAGATATTTAACCAGCTCCAACAGGTTATTCTTCACATCTTCCGACCCCGTGAACTGATTAATCTCACGTCCCAATACATTGAAAGTGAAATGGGGGAAATCCGGCTCCGCAGGTTCTCCATGCGGACACGGTTGATTTGCCGGAAAAAGCGTTCACGAAGAAATTCTCTTTTCTTCCGCATATACCAGATGATACCGCCTGTTCCTGCAACTAGCAGCACACAAACAAGTACCCATATATAAACGCTCAACTTCAAAGCTTTCACTTCACCTGCCTGCCGTTGAATCTGCATTTCTTTCCGCAATACAATAGTGTCCTGACGATAGCGCATATCCAGTTCTGCGACACGTGTCTGTACCCGTTCGCTACGGATAGAATCATCCAGACGACAGTCACGCTTCAAATATTCATAAGCACGGCGGTAGTCACCGGCACGCTCGAAGTAATGCTGGAGATATTGGTTGCGTATTGTCAGCATATTGGCATCAAGATGTCCCACAGGAGCGGTACGTTCTATCATTTTATGAGCCAGCGCCATATTTCCTTTCTGTAACGCCAGTTCAATCATTTGAGTTTCGATATAGTATACAGCCGAGTTATGCTGTATATCGGAGAAGAAACGATAACTTTCGTCCAGGCAGATCTGTGCGGAGTCCAGTTTGTCAGTCAGCAAGTACAATTCTCCCAGGTTTACTTTGATAAAGTTCTGTTCAAACACCATTTGGGGGTGGGCGGAGACTAAGGCATTGGCTCTGCGCATATAGTTCAATGCTTCCTGATAATTCTTCCTGTAATAATAATGATTTCCGCGATTGTTGAGATAGGTCCAACGTTCTCCCACATTCATTTCGTCAAAAGAATTTTCCTGCCAGCTCATAATAATGGTTGGACAAATCGAAGTCGCGCAAGTCCATATAAGTTTGTCCCAAACCGTAATAGACAGGGAATTTCGTATGTTCGGACAATCTCAGAGAATCGCAGAGAAACAAGGCGCGGCGGTAATAAGAGGCAGTGTGCGCCAAGTCACTGCGATGCAGGCAGGCGTCAGCCATATTGATACAAATGTCGGGAAGAAGGTGCAGGCGCTTTCCTTTCAGACGATATGCATACGCCTTTTGATAATCAAGTATGGCAGAATCGGGACGGTTCAACTGCATCCAAACGTTTCCTTCAACATTATAAACATCGGCCAGGACATCGTTCCAGCGAGGACACTCGGAAACATTGCGGGAGAATTGCTTAACCTGTCGATTGTAATAGAGTATAGAATCAAAATCAGAAGAAACAAAGAAGGTTTTACCGTAAAGGGCGAGCAGACGATAATACACTTGTGAGTCTTGCACTTGCACCAGCGCCGTCACGTACCTGCGAACGGGAATAAAGTACATTGGAGAAAAGAGAATCCTGAACGCGGACTTCGAGAGAATCGACAAGTTCCTGCTCACAAAAGGCTTATGGCGATGCCTGTCAGCACACCCGCAATACAACAATATCAAAAAGCCCGAACAAGCCAAACAGCTTCATAGTAGTCCTCCCATTCATCAACCCCTTATTCATGTCATGTTTTGAAAGTGACAAAAAAAATACATTATTTATCCTGAATCCCAACCAATTTTATTATTTTTTTAATACCTTTGTCCCCATATAAATATGAGCAACTGACCTAATGAGTCCACTGAACTTCACCCACATTTTGACACAGGCAGTCGATGAGCTATCGGAAAGCGAATCTTACAAAGGACTGTTTCATCAACACAAAGATGGCGAACCACTGCCCTCTGCTAAAGTCTTGTATGAAATTATCGAGCTTTCACGCTCTATCTTATTTCCCGGATATTACGGAAATTCCACTATCAACAGCCGGACTATCAATTATCACATCGGTGTAAACATTGAAAAGTTATTTGATTTGCTTACCGAGCAAATCCTTGCCGGATTGTGTTTTTGGAACCAGTATAGAAGGAAGATGTAATGCCTGCTCCGATTCCAAGAGAGAAGAAGCAGCCCGCCTTGCCGCCAAGTTTATCAGCAAATTGCCTGTCATGCGCAGAGTGCTGGCTACCGACGTAGAAGCCGCCTATAACGGCGACCCTGCCGCCGAAAGTTATGGCGAAGTTATTTTCTGCTATCCCGCTATCAAGGCCATCAGTAACTACCGCATCGCGCATGAGCTACTGGAACTGGGTGTCCCCCTGATTCCGCGTATCATTACGGAAATGGCGCACAGCGAAACAGGTATTGATATTCATCCGGCCGCCAAGATTGGCAGTCACTTCACCATCGACCATGGTACGGGTGTCGTAATCGGCGCAACGAGTATCATCGGAAACAACGTCAAACTCTATCAGGGCGTCACTCTGGGAGCCAAGAGTTTCCCGCTGGATGCGGACGGAAAGCCTATCAAGGGGATTCCCCGCCACCCTATTCTGGAGGACAATGTTATTGTTTATTCCAACGCCACTATTTTGGGAAGAATCACCATCGGGCATGATGCAACTGTAGGAGGTAATATCTGGGTAACGGAAAACGTGCCCGCAGGAGCAAGAATCGTACAAACTAAAGCAAAAAAATAATATCAAAAGAATCTATATGAGCGAACAATTCGAGATGATAGCCAAGACTTTCCAGGGACTGGAAGAGATACTTGCAGAAGAACTGACAGCATTAGGAGCCAACGACATTCAAATAGGACGTCGTATGGTTTCATTTACAGGAGATAAACGTATGATGTACAAGGCTAATTTCTGTCTACGTACCGCCATCCGTATCCTGAAACCCATCAAGAACTTTACGGCCAAAGATGCTGACGAAGTTTACAATGAAATACAGGCTATTCCATGGGAGGAATATCTCGACGTAAACAAGACATTTGCAATAGATGCAGTAGTATTCAGCGAAGAATTCCGCCATTCGAAGTTTGTTTCGTACAAGGTGAAAGATGCAATCGTGGATTATTTCCGTGAAAAAGACAAGCAAACGCCCGTCTGTACGCATCAGCAATCCGGACGTATTGTTGAATATCCATATCGCACAAACGACCTGCACCTTTGTCGTTGGACTCGTCCGGAGAATCACTTCACCGTCGCGGTTATCGCCAGGAGGCAGTAGAAGCTCCGTTGAATGAAGTACTGGCAGCCGGCATGATTTTAATGACCGGCTGGAGAGGCGAATGTGACTTGATCGATCCGATGTGCGGTTCGGGTACTATCCCTGTAGAAGCCGCACTGATAGCTAAGAATATCGCTCCGGGAGTATTCCGTAAGGGTTTGCTTTCGAGAAATGGGTGGATTTCGATGCGGATATGTTTGATGAGATTTACAATGACGACAGTCAGGAGCGTGAGTTTACTCATAAGATTTATGGGTATGACAACAATCCGAAAGCGAATGAAATAGCAACTCACAACATAAAGGCAGCGGGGGTATCGAAAGATATCGTGCTAAAATTGCAACCGTTCCAGCAGTTCGAACAGCCGAAAGAGAAATCAATCATCATCACCAACCCTCCTTATGGAGAGCGTATTTCCACCAATGATTTGCTCGGACTATACCAAATGATTGGCGAACGCCTGAAACACGCGTTTGTAGGAAACGAGGCATGGGTTCTCTCCTACCGGGAAGAGTGTTTCGACCAGATTGGTTTGAAAGCCAGCCAAAAGGTTCCTTTGTTCAACGGGCCACTGGAATGTGAATTCCGCAAATATGAAATCTTTGACGGAAAATACAAGGAGTTCAAGAGTCAGGAAGAAGCAGGAGAAGAAAAAGAAAGAGACGGAAGGAGAACAAGCGTCTAAGTTCAGGGAAAGAAAAGAATATAAACCTCGTCGGGAAGGAGAATTCAAACCCGTAGAGAAAGTGAGTTCAGGCCGCGCCGGGAAGGTGACTCAGACCTCGCAGAGAAGGAGAATACAAGCCGCACCGGGAAGAAGGAGAATTCAAGCGGGAAGGAAACAGAGGGAGAAAACCGCAGGGAGAATTCCGTAGCCGAAGAGACCCGAAAAACTCCGAGAGAGTTCAAAGGAAATCGGGAACCGAGGATTCCGAAGAAGGAAGAGGAGTAAACAAGCGTTAATAGTTAATTGCACATTCACAAGAAATTAGCAACGAAAAGCAATTTAATGGATTATTCAATGCTTTTTGCCAAGTTGGGTGCTGCTATTCGGATAAAGAGTACTTCTTTGGACAGAGTAAAAATAAAAGGATTTAAAAACAAATAATAAAGAAAAAGAGCAATGAATAAAGTTGGAAAAAAAGAGCCTTCCTTTTGTTGTTGGCAATCCCAATTGTAATCAATGTTATGGCACAAGAAACCAAGAAACCGACACTGGAAGACCTGATTCCGGGCGGTGAAAGTTATCGTTATGCAGAAAACCTGTACGGGCTGCAATGGTGGGGCGACGAGTGTATTAAACCCGGTATCGACACCATCTCTATTCTATCCAGCCGCAAACAGGCAAAGAAAGAATGCTCATCAGCCGTGAGCAAATCAACAAAGCGCTTGCAGAAGACAAGGCAGGAAAAGTTATCCCATTTGTATTCCGTACGTTTCCCATGGGCGGAAAAGCCGCAAATGTTACTGAACATAGCCGGAAAATACATCGTATATGATTTCAAGAACAACCGGATTGTCAGCAGTCGCAAAGCCCAAAGCCAAAGCGGAAAAACGAAGACTACTGCACCGCCAATGGAAATGTAGCCTATACAATCGGCAACAATCTATACGTAAACGAACAGGCGGTGACGAACGAGCCCGAAGGCATCGTCTGCGGCCAGTCCGTACACCGCAATGAGTTCGGTATCAACAAAGGTACATTCTGGAGCCCGAAAGGTAATCTGCTCGCCTTCTACCGTATGGATGAAAGTATGGTGACTCAATACCCGCTTGTAGACATTACCGCACGTGTGGGCGAAGTGAACAATGTCCGCTATCCAATGGCAGGAATGACCAGCCACCAAGTGAAGGTAGGTATCTACAACCCCGCAACGGGCAAAAGCATTTACCTGGATGCAGGCGACCCTACCGACCGCTACTTTACGAACATCAGTTGGGCACCGGACGAGAAGAGCCTCTACCTGATTGAAGTAAACCGCGACCAGAACCATGCCAAACTTTGCCAATACAACGCAGAAACAGGCAAGCTGACAAAGGTGCTCTACGAAGAAACTCACCCGAAATACGTAGAGCCGCAAAACCCGATTATATTCTTGCCGTGGGATACCAGCAAATTCATTTATCAGAGCCAGCGCGATGGATACAATCACCTCTATCTGTTTGATACCAAAGCAAGCATTTACGGTGACCTTCAGGAAGGAACCGGCGGCGCCCAATATCGCGAATCAGTGAAGGTGAAAACAGTTGACTAAAGGCAACTGGCTGGTAAAAACATATTAGGCTTCAACGCTAAGCGGAAAGAAGTTATCTTCACCGCCATAGAGGGCTTGAGAAGCGGTCATTTCGCAGTAAACGTGAACAACGGAAAGATGAGCCGCCCGTTCGATAGCAGTAAAGAGAGTGAACACAACGGAGTGCTCAACGCTTCCGGGACGTTCCTTATCGACCGTTATTCCACTAAAGACCAGCCCCGCATAATTAATCTGGTAGATACAAAGAACTTCAAAGAAACCGTAAACCTGCTGACTGCCAAAGACCCGTATGAAGGTTATCAAATGCCAAGTATTGAAACCGGGACAATCAAAGCGGCCGACGGCACAACCGACCTTCACTACCGCCTGATGAAGCCGGCAAACTTTGACTCGAACAAGAAATATCCAACCATTATTTACGTCTACGGAGGTCCTCATGCCCAATGTGTCACCGGAGGCTGGCAGAATGGCGCACGTGGCTGGGGACACGTATATGGCCAATAAAGGTTATATCATGTTTACGATCGACAATCGTGGCAGCAGTAACCGCGGACTGGAGTTTGAGAACGCCACCTTCCGTCGCCTCGGTGTTGAAGAAGGCAAAGACCAGGTAAAAGGTGTCGAATTCCTGAAATCCCTCCCTTACGTAGACGGCGGACGCATCGGCGTGCACGGCTGGAGCTTTGGAGGGCACATGACCACTGCCTTGTTGCTCCGTTACCCGGAAATATTCAAAGTAGGTGTAGCCGGTGGCCCTGTCATCGACTGGGGATATTATGAAGTGATGTACGGCGAACGCTATATGGACACACCGGAAACCAATCCTGAAGGTTACAAGGAATGCAACCTGAAAAACCTCGCGGGTCAGTTGAAAGGTCATCTGCTGATTATCCATGACGACCATGACGACACTTGCGTGCCTCAACACACCTTGTCGTTCATGAAAGCTTGTGTAGACGCCCGCACCTACCCCGACCTGTTCATCTACCCGTGCCACAAGCACAACGTGTCAGGTCGCGACCGTGTACATCTGCACGAAAAAATCACCCGGTACTTTGAGCAGAACCTGTAAAAAGCGGCTGCTTATCCATACCTAATCAAACGTATAACAGTATAACTTATAACAGTATAAAGATGAAGATTTTATTACTAGGCTCGGGCGGCCGCGAACATGCACTGGCATGGAAAATTGCCCAAAGTCCGAAAGTTGAGAAGCTGTATATTGCTCCGGGAAATGCCGGAACAACTGCCGTAGGCGAAAATGTCAACATCAAGGCTACTGATTTTGAAGCTATCAGCGCTTTCGCCCTGAAGGAAGACATCGCCATGGTCGTAGTAGGTCCCGAAGATCCGTTGGTAAAAGGAATCTACGACTACTTCCAGAACCGCCCCGAACTTAAACACATCGCTGTTATCGGTCCCTCCGCACAGGGAGCCGAACTGGAAGGAAGCAAGGAATTTGCAAAAGGCTTCATGATGCGTCACAACATCCCGACAGCCCGTTACAAAAGTATCACTGCCGCAAATCTGGAAGAAGGACTAGCCTTTCTGGAAACATTGGAAGCTCCATACGTACTGAAAGCCGACGGTCTTTGCGCCGGAAAAGGCGTACTGATTCTTCCCACGCTGGACGAAGCCAAAAAAGGAACTGAAAAAGAAATGCTCGGCGGTATGTTCGGCTCTGCATCGGCAACAGTTGTCATTGAAGAGTTCCTGAGCGGTATCGAGTGTTCCGTATTTGTCCTGACCGACGGTGAAAAACTATAAAGTCCTCCCCCGTAGCAAAAGACTGCAAACGTATCGGTGAAGGCGACAAAGGTCTGAATACAGGGGGCATGGGTAGCGTAACCCCTGTTCCGTTTGCCGACGAAGTGTTCATGGAGAAAGTACGCACCCGCATCATCGAGCCGACAATCAACGGCCTGAAAGAAGAGAATATCGTCTACAAAGGTTTCATCTTCCTCGGATTAATCAATGTGAAAGGTGAGCCAATGGTGATCGAATACAACGTCCGTATGGGCGACCCGGAAACAGAAAGCGTCATGCTCCGCATTCAGAGCGATCTCGTGGAACTGCTGGAAGGCACTGCCGCAGGCAACCTGAACGAAAAAGACACTCGTTATGGACCCGCGTTCGGCAGGTTGTGTGATTCTCGTCAGCGGCGGTTACCCGGAAGCTTATGAGAAAGGATTCCCGATCAGCGGACTGGAACAGGCTGCCGCTACGGAAAGTATCATTTTCCATGCCGGAACAGCTATGAAAGACGGCCAAGTAGTTACAAACGGAGGACGCGTTATCGCTGTCTGCTCCTATGGAGCTACTAAAGAAGAAGCGTTGGCACAGAGCTACAAAGTAGCGGACATGATTGACTTCGACAAGAAGTACTTCCGCCGCGACATCGGCTTCGACCTATAACTGCCGGCGTAACGCCGAAGCAAGGCTTCCATTCGACAGCATTGTTTCAAATGAGAGGCGATGTTTTATTCTAGAGAAGAGACGATGTCAACGCTAAATAAGAATCACCTTGGTAAAGCCACGCTAGAGGCAAAATCCATCTCCATTCTCCTCCTTCGGGAAGGAGGAGTACCCGTAGGGGGGGTGGTAGGTGAATACATAAGTCTATTATTAAAACAGATAGGCGCACCTACCACCCCGGTTTTCAGCCACCCCTCCTTCCCGGAAGGAGGGGAAGCCATTCGGAGAAAACCATTCGGAAAGAAAGGAAAGAAAGGGAGAGAAGGGAAAGAAACCATAGAAACCACAGAAGAAACAGAAGCAACAAAAAAAATAATTGAACGAGATTAAATGAGAAATAAAAAGCTGCAAGGTCAAGTAACAGCAGGGCGGTGGACGCTGCCTATCGTTGTCTTTATCTGTACCCTCTGTTGGGTACTGACATCCTTTTTACTGCCCGACCTCACAGCCTCAACAGTGGAAGACAGCACTCTCTCCCTCTGGCAATCCGCCCGCGACTTGTTACTTCCCGCATGGGCCGAACGACTTGTCAGCTATCTGATTTATGCCGTTATCGGTTATAGCCTGATAGAGCTGAACAACCGTTTCGGCATTATCCGTATGCGGGCGTCCATGCAGACAGCCATATACTTTCTGTTGGTCACTATCTGCCCGGAAATGCACTTGCTATATGCAGGAGACATTGCAGCCCTTGCTTTCCTGTTCTCCATTTATTTCCTGTTCAAAAGTTATCAGCAGCCGCAGGCAGCAGGCTATTTATTCTATTCCTTCCTTTTCATCGGAGCGGGAAGCCTGCTTTTCCCCCAACTCACCTTCCTTTCGGTACTCTGGATATTCGAAGCTCACCGTTTTCAGGCACTCAAGCCCCGTAGTTTCTGCGGTGCGCTCTTAGGCTGGGTAGTGCCTTACTGGTTCCTGTTCGGGCACGCCTTCTTCTACAATCAAATGGAGTTATTCTACCGTCCGTTTACCGAACTGGTAACTTTCGGCAAGCCCTTCGACCTGCAAATTCTCCAACCTTGGGAATTGGCGGTTCTCGGCTATTTACTTGTACTGTTCATTGTCAGCGCCGCCCATTGCATCATCGCAGGATTTGAAGACAAGATACGCACCCGTGCCTATCTGCAATTTCTTATCGACCTGAATATCTTCCTCTTCCTGCTCATAGCTTTGCAGCCAACCTATTGTGTCAATCTGTTGCCGTTGCTCATGATAAGCAGCAGCATCCTGATCGGACATTTTTTCGTACTGACCAACAGCAAGACATCGAACGTATTCTTCATAATCTCGCTGGTCAGTCTCATCCTCCTATTCAGTTTTAATATATGGACGCTTTTATAGACTCAACAATACAACTCCTCATCGAATGGGGATTACCGGGATTATTCATCTCGGCTTTACTGGCCGGCAGCATCGTGCCTTTCAGTTCCGAACTGGTACTGGTGGCACTCGTCAAACTCGACCTGCCCCCCTACCGCCTGCCTGATATCCGCCGCACTCGGCAACACGGTAGGCGGAATGACCTGTTACTATATGGGACGTCTGGGCAAAATAAGCTGGATAGAGAAATATTTCAAGGTAAAGAAAGAAAAGGTAGACAAAATGGTGAACTTCCTGCAAGGGAAAGGAGCACTTATGGCATTTTTCGCCTTCCTTCCGGCTATCGGTGAAGTTATCTCCATTGCACTGGGATTTATGCGAAGCAATATATGGCTTACGGTAGCTTCCATGTTTGCCGGCAAGTTGATACGTTACATCCTTCTCCTGTATGTGCTGGAAAGTGCATGGAATGTGGTAGCAGGATAAATGTTTCATTAAGTAATCAAGCAATAAGTATCAGATAGCAAGTTATACGATGAAAAGAATAATCGAGAAGACCGATGACGGGAGCACTACCCTGTTTGTTCCGGAATTGAATGAGCATTATCATTCAACGAAAGGGGCACGCACGGAGTCCCAGCACATTTTCATCAATATGGGACTGAAAGCCTCCACCGCTCACCACCCCTCACATTCTGGAAATAGGTTTCGAACAGGTCTGAACGCCTGGCTCACCCTCGAAGAAGCAGAAAAAAAGCGGGAGGAATGTATACTATACAGGTCTGGAACTCTATCCCCTGGAATGGCAACTCGTAGAGCAACTGGGGTATATTTCCGCCAACGAACAACTAATGACAGGCGACAACCAGTGTCCGGCCCACGAGTTATTCAAACAGCTTCATACCTCCCCGGGAAGAAGACGTACCGATTACCCCTCACTTCACCCTACGAAAAGTACAAAAAGACTTTAATAAGCTTGAAACAGAGACAGAAGGGTGGAAAGCAGACGTGATTTACTTCGACGCCTTCGCACCGGAAAAGCAGCCGGAGATGTGGTCGCAAGAACTATTCAACCGCCTTTATGTTTTATTAAATAACGGCGGAATCCTGACGACTTATTGTGCCAAAGGAGTCGTCAGGCGAATGTTGCAGGCCGCAGGATTCATCGTGGAACGTCTTCCCGGCCCTCCGGGAGGAAAAAACGGGAAATACTGCGGGCCCGGAAACAAGAATAAGAACTTAAAAACGAAAACAAGAATAAGTAAAACAAGATAAGTAAGAACAACCCGAAAATACAACAAGTCATGAAAAAAGCAACTAATAGATATGAAGACCCTGCTTATCATCGGCTCCTGCCTCCTACTGGCAGCGTGCACCGGACGAACGTCCCAAAGCGGTACTGAGGAAAAGCCGGTCATTACCGTCACACTCGAACCGCAACGCTATTTCACGGAAGCCATTGCAGGCGACAAGTTCACGGTAGTCAGCATGGTCCCCAAAGGTTCCAGCCCGAAACATACGACCCGGTTCCGCAGCAACTCGTATCCCTTGGCGACAGCAAAGCCTACTTCCGCATCGGTTACATCGGCTTCGAACAGGCCTGGATGGACCGTCTGATGAACAATGCCCCTCATATCCAAGTGTTCGACACCTCCAAAGGAATAGACCTGATTCTTGAACGACAACGAACATGGCAACGGATATCATGACCATGAAGGTCACAATCATCCAGGTCACAGTCATGCCGTAGAGCCACATATATGGAACTCGACCGCCAACGCCCTCATCCTTGCCGGAAATACGTATAAAGCGCTCTGCACCCTTGATAAAGCCAATGAGCTTTATTACAGGAACCGATACGACTCCCTCTACCAACGCATCCAGCAAACGGACAGTCTGATTCGTCAACAACTCTCCGCACCGGACGCCGCCAAATCCTTTATGATTTACCACCCGGCCCTCTCCTACTTTGCCCGTGACTACGGACTGCACCAGATTTCTATCGAAGAAGGAGGCAAAGAACCCTCTCCCGCCCACCTGAAAGAGCTGATAGACCTCTGCAAAGCGGAAGACGTGCGTGTAATCTTCGTCCAACCGGAGTTTGACAAGCGCAATGCGGAAACTATCGCGCAGCAGACCGGTACCAAAGTAGTTCCTATCAACCCCCTCAGCTACGACTGGGAAACAGAAATGCTGAATGTAGCCAAAGCTCTCGCCCCCGGCCGAGACAAAGGAACAAACAGTCAGACAGTGATATCAGAAAAGCCAATGACGAAGCCAATTATCGAAATAAAAAAACCTATCCGCCGGATACGACGGCCGCAATGTTCTCCATGACATCAACCTTGCCGTCTACGAACGGGACTTCCTCGGAATTATCGGTCCGAACGGAGGCGGGAAGACAACGCTTATAAAGTGCATCCTCGGTCTGCTAAAGCCCACCGGAGGGGAAATTAGTTTCAACTGTAAGCCTTCTTTGGGCTACCTGCCTCAATACAGCACGATCGACCGGAAATTTCCCATATCAGTGGAGGAAGTAATCCTTTCCGGACTCAGCATACAGAAGTCACTGACCTCCCGTTTCACCCCCGAACAAAAGGAGAAGGGCAAGCAAATTATTGCCCGCATGGGGCTCGAAGGACTCGAACACCGTGCTATCGGGCAATTAAGCGGCGGACAAAGTTGCAACGCGCGCTTCTGGGACGCGCCATAATCTCCGACCCTTCCGTGCTTATTTTGGACGAACCCAGCACGTATATCGACAAGCGTTTCGAAGCACGCCTCTACGAGTTGCTGGCGGAAATTAATAAAGAATGTGCCATTATCCTTGTCAGTCACGACATCGGCACGGTGCTGCAACAGGTGAAATCTATCGCCTGTGTCAACGAAACTCTGGATTATCATCCCGATACGGGGGTCACCACCGAATGGTTGGAAAAGAACTTTAACTGTCCTATCGAACTGCTCGGACACGGGACGCTTCCGCACCGCATTCTGGGTGAACATCATCATCACCACTAGCCGTTCGCTGTGGAGGGGTGGACAGGTAGATACATAATGCTGATAATCTATTAATTTACGCATGCACCTACCACCTCCCCCTACTACTCCTCCTTCCAGAAGGAGGAGAATATAGATAGTATCGGCTTTAAAGTTCCTTTATAAGGACGGTATCAATGGATTAGAGCGGCGGTATTGTTAGCTTACCACGGCCGTGGTAGGTATTCGTCACGGGCGTGGAGAGATCCTTCCACAGCCATGGCAGGAAGTCTCCACGGCTGTGGCAATCCAATGATAGCGGTAGTGTAATGTAACTTTCCTTACTTGTTTTCTCATGTTTGCCGGCTCTTCTACTTATATAATGCGGCTTCACAGCAGAGTTTTCATTACGGTTCTTCCTCACCCCTATCAGGGCTTTTCCCAACCGCCGCAGAGACATAAGATAGCGTAAATCATCTTCCCGTTACTTAATATTTCTTACTTTCTACCTCATTATCCTTACAAATCACTATCTTTGCGACCGCATAACCTGTTTTTAACGAATAAACTACGATAGTGCTAATGAAACAGTACAGAACCGTAAACAACCTCATGGGTTGGCTTACATTCATCATTGCGGCAACGGTTTACTGCATGACGATAGAACCGACCGCAAGTTTCTGGGATTGCCCCGAGTTTATAACTACCGGCTACAAACTGGAAGTCGGTCACCCGCCCGGCGCACCTTTCTTCATGCTGATGGCGAACCTGTTCACCCAGTTTGCCTCCGACGTAACGACAGTTGCGAAAATGGTGAACTACATGAGCGCCCTGATGAGCGGTGCCTGTATCCTGTTCCTTTTCTGGAGTATTACCCATCTGGTTCGCAAGCTTATCATCACCGACGAGAACAACATTACCAAAGGGCTGCTTATCACCATTATGGGCAGCGGGCTGGTCGGTGCACTGGTATATACATTCAGCGACACATTCTGGTTCTCCGCCGTAGAAGGCGAAGTATACGCTTTCTCCTCCCTGTTCACCGCCGTTGTTTTCTGGCTGATACTGAAGTGGGAAGACGTAGCCGACCAGCCTCACAGCGACCGTTGGATTATCCTCATCGCCTACCTGACCGGTTTGAGTATCGGCGTACACTTGCTCAACTTGCTTTGTTTGCCCGCTATCGTGCTGGTTTACTATTATAAGAAAACTCCTGAATGCCACCGCAAAAGGTTCATTGCTTGCCCTTTTCGGTTCCATGGTGCTCGTGGCAGCCGTGCTCTACGGCATTGTGCCGGGTATCGTGAAAGTAGGCGGCTGGTTCGAACTGTTGTTTGTCAACGGATTGGGAATGCCGTTCAACACCGGGGTAGTGGTCTATATCATCCTGCTTGCAGCAGCGCTGATCTGGGGTGTTTACGAAAGTTACACGCAAAAGAGCAAGGCGCGCATGGCTGTTTCCTTTATCCTGACGATTGCTCTGCTCGGTATCCCGTTCTACGGACATGGAGCCAGCAGTATCCTCATCGGTATCCTCGTAATCGGCGTATTGGCTATCTATCTTGCCCCGCAGATGCAGGAAAAGATGAAAGAGAAATGGCGTATTTCGGCGCGCACGCTGAACACGACATTGCTGTGCACGATGATGATCGTTATCGGCTATTCGTCTTATGCACTGATCGTTATCCGCTCTACCCGCCAACACGCCCATGGACCAGAACTCACCGGAAGATATCTTCACGCTGGGCGAATACCTCGGTCGTGAGCAGTATGGCACACGCCCGTTGTTCTACGGCCCTGCTTTCTCCTCCAAAGTGGCACTCGACGTAAAAGACGGTTATTGCATTCCCCGCCAGTCAGAAACAGGCAGCAAGTATGTCCGCAAGGAAAAGACTTCGCCGGACGAAAAAGACTCTTATATCGAACTCCCCGGTACGTATCGAGTATGAATACGCACAGAATATGCTTTTCCCGCGTATGTACAGTTCCTCGCACGCCCCGCTCTACAAGCAATGGGTTGACATCAAGGGACATGACGTACCTTACGACCAATGCGGAGAAATGGTCATGGTGAATATGCCTACCCAATGGGAGAACATCAAGTTCTTTTTCTCTTATCAAGTGAACTTCATGTATTGGAGATACTTTATGTGGAACTTTGCCGGACGTCAGAATGACATTCAGGGACAAGGAGAAATAGAACACGGAAACTGGATTACCGGCATTCCGTTCATCGATAACCTGCTCGTAGGCAATCAGGAATTCCTGCCGCAGGACCTCAAGAATAACAAAGGACACAATGTATTCTACTGCCTGCCGTTGCTGCTCGGACTGATCGGGCTTTTCTGGCAAGCCTACCACAGTCAGCGTGGTATCCAGCAGTTCTGGGTCGTATTCTTCCTGTTCTTCATGACCGGTCTGGCCATCGTGCTCTACCTCAACCAGACGCCTGCACAGCCCCGTGAACGAGATTATGCATACGCAGGTTCGTTCTATGCATTTGCCATCTGGGTAGGCATGGGTGTGGCAGGTGTTATCCGGCTATTGGGGAGTACTGCAAGATGCAGGAACTTCCTGCCGCTGCTCTGGCTTCCGTTCTCTGCCTGTTTGTCCCCATTCAAATGGCAGGACAGACGTGGGACGACCACGACCGTAGCGGCCGCTTCGTAGCCCGCGACTTCGGCCAGAACTATCTGATGACCCTGCAGGAATCAGGAAACCCGATTATCTACACCAACGGTGATAACGATACTTTCCCCTCTGTGGTACAATCAGGAAACGGAAGGCTTCCGTACCGATGCCCGCACTTGTAACCTGAGTTACTTGCAGACCGACTGGTACATCGACCAGATGAAGCGTCCGGCATACGATTCGCCCTCTCTCCCTATCACATGGGACCGCGTCCAATACGTGGAAGGACAGAACGAGTATATCTCTATCCGCCCGGAAATGAAGAAGCTCATCGACAACTACTTCAAGCAGGCCGAAGAACTGGCAGCACAGGGAGACACCACCGTATTGTCTCTCGTCCACTCTATCTTCGGAGAGAACCCGTATGAACTGAAGGAGATTATCAACCGCTGGATGCTCGGCAAGAACGACCAACTGAAGGAACTGCTCAAGAAAAGCGGACAGGAATCGAACTTCCTCTGATCCCGACGGACAGTATCGTGATGAAAGTGGATGCGGAAGCCTGCCGTGCGCCGTTCCGGCATGAAGATACCGGAAGCCTTGGGTGACTCTATCCCCGAATATATGACTATCTCGCTGAAAGACGCCAACGGCAACCCGAAACGCGCGCTTTACAAGAGTGAGCTGATGATGCTCGAAATGCTGGCCCAACGCCAACTGGGAACGCCCGATCTATATGGCAATCACCGTAGGCAGCGAAAACCACCTCGGCATGGATAACCACTTCGTTCAGGAAGGTCTTGCCTACCGCTTCACTCCGTTCGAAACGGACAAACTGAACAGCAAAATCGACAGTGAAAAGATGTACGACAACCTGATGAACAAGTTCAAGTTCGGCGGTATCGACAAGCCGGGAATCTACATCGACGAGACTGTGATGCGTATGTGCTACACCCGCCGCATCTTCACGCAACTGGTGGGACAACTCATCAAGGAAGGCAAAAAAGACAAGGCGCTTGCCGCCTCGACTATGCCGAGAAGATGATTACCGCGTATTCACATGGC
>VOFJ01000077.1_pt1 | contig 74000 bp, 96 predicted proteins | sample 5384081 | NCBI WGS metagenome assembly VOFJ01 (sample SAMN12384729, study PRJNA508395) | human gut metagenome | isolation source: healthy gut I | host: Homo sapiens | reverse complement strand
GCACTGGTCATTGGCGTGCCGGTGGGGTTTGTGAATGTGGTGGAGAGCAAGGAACGGCTGTTCGCCGTCTGCGAGCAGTACGGCGTGCCTGCCATCGCCGCCATGGGCCGCAAGGGCGGCAGCAATGTGGCTGCAGCCATCTGCAACGCGCTCATCTACTCCGCCGCCGAGATGCTCGACCCCACGGCCCGGGGCTGGCGGTGACCTGTTTTTGACCGGAATACGCAAAAAGGACAGAACTGCTGTCATGCGGTTCTGTCCTTTTTCTTGTATTCGTTCAGGGGCTCACCGGGTAAATCTCGGTTGACGGTCTCTCATTTTTTCGGGGTAACAAGGTACTTCCGGACAGCACGCTCCAGCACCGCAATGTCCACCGGCTTGGACAGATGCTCGTCCATACCGGCTTCCTAGCTCTTTTCCATGTCCTCGGTGAAGGCGTTTGCGGTCATGGCAGAAAAGCCGGCGGCCTGCCGCGTTTGCAGCATACCGCCGGGACCTTTATCGAATTGCAAAATACAGATCTGCGCAAGCGGGACCGCACTGCCCGCCAACCATGCTGCCCCCGCGCAAAGGACCAGTTTTCAGAGGCCGCCTGCTTCAAGCGGACGTTCAGAACAACAAGCTGCCTGTGCCCCGCTTGACCGTACCCGGGCAGTCTTCAAAAGGCATCCTCTGCGATCTCGGTATCGTCCGACAAAAAACGGCAATGTTCTGCAGAGAGTAACATTCCCAAAAACGCATGCTCTCCGACTTTTTCCACTCCCGCCGGGATCACGATCCGTTTGAGCGCCCAGCAATGCGCAAATGCGTCCTCCCCCCGATCTCGTTCAACTCCTCCGGCAGTTGAACTTCCTGCAGAGACTGACAGTAGTAAAACGCTGCTCGTTCGATTTGTCTCACCTGCGCGGGAATCGTGACCTTCTGCAGAGAACGGCAATATTCAAATGCGTCATCCTGCAGTTCTTCCAGCCGTCCGGCAGCTGCGCTTCCAGCAAGGATGTGCAGTTCTCAAAAGCCCCCCGACAAAGCCGTTTCAGGCTGGCCGGCAGAACGATTCTAGTCAGGGTGTCGCAGTCCTCAAACGCAAAAACATTCCGATTTGTTCCAGTCCTTCCGGCAGATGGACTTCCTGCAGAGCCCTGCAGGACTGAAAAACTGCCGTTTCGATGCATTTTACGCCGACAGGAACGGTGATCTGCCTGAGCGACCGGCATCCACTGAATGCGTCACTTCCAATTTCTTTCAGTCCATCCGGCAGCCGGATCTCCTGCAGAGCTTCGCATTCACTGAATGCGCTCCTCCCGATCAATTCCAGTCCATCCGGCAGCCGGATCTCCTGCAGGGCGGTGCATTCACAGAACGTTTTCTCCCGGATGGACCTTACTCCCTCAGGGATCACGATCCGTTTGAGAGAACTGCACCCCTCAAATGCGCTTTTCCCGATTTCTTCCAGTCCTTCCGGCAGTTCGATCTCCTGCAGCGACATGCAATTCACAAAGCACTCCTTTGCAATGGCTGTCACCCGGCAGGCACGATCACGCAGGCGTCGGTCCCGTGGTATTTCTTCAGGACCGTACCGCCCTCGGCAAAGGTCCATCGGGCCGGATCGTTTCACTCCCTCAACAGGGTCCTCCGGACGTTTCACGACGCCCGGACAGTTCCGGAAAGGTATCCGTCTCAAAGGTGGTGTCCTTAGACAACAGCGTGATCTCCTGCAGGGCGATGCAGTCCCGGAATGCGCTCGCCTCGATTTGCTTCACACTGGCCGGGATCGTGATTTTTTCAGAGCACTGCAGTTTTTGAATGCGGATTCTCCAATTTTCTCCAGTCCCTCTGACAGTTCGATCTCCTGCAGGGCGGTGCAATCCTGAAATGCTTCCAACTCGATCTGCTTCACACTGGCGGGGATCACGATTTTTCCAGAGCATTGCAGCCTTTGAATACATAACCGCCAATTATCTCCAGTCCTTCTGATAGCTCGATTACCCGCAGGGCTGTGCAGTCCCGAAATGTTTCCGTGTCAATCTGCTTCACAGAGGCCGGGATCTCGATTTTCCTTAAAGCACTACAGCCATAAAATGCAGCGCGGCCAAGTCTCTTCAGTTTGTCTGGCAGCAGAATCTCCTGCAATGCTGTGCACTCCTGAAATGCACCTTTCAGGATCATCGTCAAGTCCTCTGGCAGTTCGATCTACTGCAGTGCCGTGTCATTATAAAAAGCTGTATTCTTCGAGCTCCTTCACGCCTGCAGGCACCACGACCTTTGCCTCCCTGCCAGAGCAGCTCAGCAGCGTGTCCCCCATGATCGCAAGTTCAACCGGATGGTCGAAGTCCTGTTCATCGGCAGAGTCATCGCCGACCCAGGCCCCGCAATTCGGACAGATCCGGCTCGCAAAGATCCAGCTTCCACAATTCCCGGACAACTCCACATAGTGTTTTCTCCTCTCCTGTGCATTCCCGCCGCTTTTGTTTCTTCCAGTCCACAGCCATTCGACCGGATAGTCTATCCCCGACCGACTGCCGGATGTTTTTTTTAGTATACTCCCCCGGGCAGCATGCGGTCAATCTTTTGCGATAATCCCGGAAATTCATCCCCATGCCATGCTCAGCTGACCCACATCGGCGGCTTATCTTTTGCATTTCAGTCAAACGCTTCAATTTTGTGCATATTTTGTTGTATATAGAAAAGATTTGCAACAATTGGTACTGGTATAAGGCTTCGTTCTAACACTCCTCAAAAAAGAAGTGGTCGTAGGAACAACTTTTTATCGAGCCTATCTGGTTCAGCATAGAAGGGTATAACGAAAAACGGTGACGTTCCGCATTGTGGAAAGTCACCGTTTTTCTATGCTGTGCAGTGGTCGTTCACTGCACAGATTGATAAGAAGGAGAACTTAAATTTCATACCATCTGATTTCATTGGCATCCAGATGCAGGTCAAAGCTGTTGCCATCAGTCGTATAAACTGTGGTATCCTGCGGCTCGTAAGTGTTGTTCACAACGCAATACTTGCCATTTTTTACATAAGCATGGACTTCCACATTGTAGTTGAACTGAACCAAGTGTGCAGCTCATCCTCGCTGTGGGCACTCCACAAAATGGCACGGTAAAGGGTGCGGCTGTTGGCAAAACTATACGGTACACGCCGCTGATGTATACGGCGCGGCCCTTGCCAAAGTCGTGTGCCGCCATCTGCACTTCCCGGTTCCGCTGCACCAGCACCTCCGTACCCTCGCGGGCGTAGATGTTCTTCTTGCCCTCGCCAAAGTCGATGGGCTGGTCGGCATCCTCCAGAATGAAGTGGTCCGGATGCTCCTCCCAGTTGTACTTGTCGTAGTTGAGGGTGAAGCCGTTTTTCTTCCTCCACGCCCAGCACGCTGGCCAGCTGGAGGATGTGGCCCTGATAGGCATGACCGGAGGGCTCACCCACGCCGATGAGACCGCCGCCGTTCCAGACGAACTTCCGGATCGCGGAGGAGATCTCCGGGTCCTCCCACCAGATGCCGCCGGTGTGTGCGGTGTCGGCATCGCCCACATTGATGATGACATCCAGCTCATCCAGCAGGGCGGGGTCCTTCTTGATGTCCCCTCAAAGCTGATGAACTTCACGTCAAAGGGCGCGCCGGACAGCATTTCGATGACTCCGGGTAGCTGTAGTTCTCCTTCTGGTAGAGCGCGTGGTGCACCATGTGGCAGCCCCAGGCCCGCATCTTGCCCCAGCAGTTCAGCACGGCCACCCGCTTGACGCAGTAGGGTGTGGTGCCCTTTGATGTTCTCATACAGCTCACGGAACTCGCTGCAGACGCTCTCCACATAGTCCACGAACTCCGGGAACTGCAGCGCCAGCTTCAGATAACCGCCGTAGCCGATGCGGTCGATGGGCTTGCGCAGGATGGCGCGCCGCGCGGTCACCCAGTTGACCTTGGCCTCGCGCACCGGGTCCCCGCCCTCGTGAAAGGTATCCGGGAAAAAATAAGGCAGAAAGCGTCCTTCCGTGTACTTCACGCCCTCGATGTCGGAGATCAGGCGGAGCGTGGAGCCGTTGCCCACGCTGCCCACCACTGCGTCGAGCCCGATGGTATTGAACTCCCGGCATGTAGGGCTCGGTGCCGATCCAATGGTCGCCTAGGAACATCATGGCCTCTTTGCCAAGCTCGTGGGTGATATCCACCATTTCCTTGGCCAGCTTGGCCACTTCGCGGCGCTGGAAGGCCTGAAAATCGCGGAATTCCCTGCTGGGCACGCGGTACTGGTTGTTGTAGTAGCCCTGATCGATGATGTACTCCGGGCGGAACTTATAGCCCACCTCGCGCTCGAACTGCTCGAGTATGTACGGGCTGACCGAGGCGGAGTAGCCGTACCAGTCGACGTACTTCTCGCGCTTGAGCTCGTCAAATACCAGAGTGAACTGGTGGAAGAAGGTGGTGTAACGGATGACATTCACATAGGGGTGGTCTGCAATGAACTTCCGCAGACGCTCCATGGAATACTTGTGGGTCTTGGGCTGGCGCACATCAAAGGTGATCTGATGCTCGAAGTTTGTCCAGCCGTTGGTGGTGGCGTTGTACACATGTGCACCGGGTCCCAGATCAGGTAGCACAGGAAGCTGACCGTGTACTCATGGAACGGCACGGCCTGCACAGTCACGCTGCCGTCGGCGTAGCTCCACAGCTCCGGGGGCACCGGCTGACCGGTGGTGCGGTCCATGACCTCCCACCAGCGGGTGATGTCGTCGTGGGTGTTCACCTGCATCAACTCCGGGCTGATGCCCTTCATCAGCGGAATGGTCACGGTGTCACCGGGGGCGGTGTAGAAGCCGGTCATAATGTAGCACTGCTGCACCTCGTCGGGGTTCGCCTTTGCCCAGGCGTTGTCCTTGCGGGTGGTGTAATAGGTGGAATAGATCTTTGCGTCGGCATCCTTCAGCTCCTGCGGAAAGTCGGTGCCGTCGCAGTCACGGATGGCATCCGCGCCCCACTTTTTCAGGATCTGCAGCGTTTCGGGCACCACGTCCAGATCGGTCGGGATCGTTACGCGCCCGGTCATTCTATTTTCTTCCATGGAAATTCTCCTTTACCTCTCTTCTCCTCAATCCCGATAAGGGGCGTTATAGAGCGCCAGCACAGCCAGCAGCAGCGCCACCCCCAAAAGCATGATGCCAAGACCGGCCAGCTGCCCGGTCATTTTCCAGCCTGCTGTCACCAGCGCGATGGACAGCACAAACTGCACGATCATCAGCATGATGCGCAGGGCAGGATGCGTTTTCCAGAATGTTTTCATGTTTTGTCACCTTATCCTTTCAAGCCGCCCACCGTCATGCCCTGCGTCAGCTTCTTCTGCACGCAGATATACAAAATCAGGGTGGGCAGCATCACCAGCACTAAACCGGCGTACATGGTGCCGTACTGCGCCGCACTCTGCTGGGCCTGCATCAGGTTCAGCAGGCCGACCGGCAGGGGTGCGGGGTGCGCTGGTAGAACTCATGAGGGTCATGGAAATGATATACTCGTTCCAGAAGGACAGGAAGTTGAAGAGGACGATGGTCACGATAGAGGGCTGGGCCATGGGGAAGATGATACGGGTCATATGGTGGAGAAGTAGCTTGCACCGTCGATGTAGGCAGCCTCCTCAAAATCATGGGGCAGGGTGGCAAAATAGCCCGAAAGCAGATAGATGGTAAAAGGCAGGGCTGTGGCTGCATACACCACCGCCAGCACCACCAGATTGTTCAGCAGGAAGCTGCTGCCAAAGTGGCTCTTCAGCCAGACATCTCCGTCACGGAGCATCAGAAAGATGGGGACCACGATGTAGTTGACGTTGATGAACAGGCCGGCCATGAACAGGGTGTTGAGCAGTTTGCGGCCCTTGAACCGGAAGCGGGACAGGCAGTAGGCGGCAGGCAGCGCAATGACCAGCAGCAGCACCAGCGCCAATGCGGTCACGATGACAGAGTTGAGCATATACTCGCCCATCTTAGCCCCGTTCCATGCGTTGACAAAGTTCTGCCAGTAGAACCCGGCAGGCAGCGCCCACGGGTTGCCGTAGAACTCGGAGTTCTGCTTGATGGATGCCATGAACACCCATGTCCACCGGCACGATGATGGTCACCGCCAGCAGGACCAGCACAAAATAGATAAAGAACTTGTAGAGACCTTCCGCCGAGCGGGAAGATCTTTCGGTGGTATTCTGCATCTTCTTCCCTCCTTAGAATTCCAGCGGATCGCGGTCGGTGGCCTTGTTGACACAGGCGGACAGCGCAAACGAGAACAGGAAGATGACCACGCCGATGGCCATGCTGTAGCCGTAAAGACCGGCGTCCTTCTGGCTGTACATATAGCTCAGCGCCACATCCGAAGCACCGTTGGGGCCGCCGCTGGTCATGGCCTTGACAAACAGAAGAAGGCCATATTGATGGTGGAGATGATGAAAAAGGTCAGGGTGGTGCGGATATTGGTCCAGATGAGGGGGGGTGGTGATCTGGAAGAACTGGGTCACCCTGCCTGCTCCGTCCAGGTTGGCACTCTCGTAAAAGCTTTCAGGCACGCTGGACATGGAAGCCATGTACATCACCATATAGTAGCCGATAGGCCTGCCAGACCATTGCAATGATGATGGACGGAATGACCAGCTTTTCCCCCTTCCAGAGGATGGGGTCTGTCATATCCCGGAACAGGCCGATGATGCTGTTGAGCATACCGTTTTCCGGCTTATAGATGGCGGAGAAGATACCGGAGATGACCACCACAGAGAGGATGTTGGGGATGTAAAAGACCACGCGGAAGAAATTTTGCCCTCTGATCTTCTCCCGGGTCAGGATGCCGGCAAACACCAGCGCAAAGGCAAAGGTGACGATGGTCACCACTACCACCAGCAGGATCATATTCTGCATGGAGCGGATGAACTGGGTGTCCTTGAGCAGGTGCTGGAAATTCTTCAGGCCCACAAAGGTCTCGTTGGGCGAGTAGGCACCGCGCTCGTACAGGCTCATGCGGAACACGTTGAGGGTGGGCAGGATCATAAAGAGAAAAAACAGGATCGTGGCCGGTGCCACGCAGAGAAAGACGAACCGTCTGCGGCTTTTGTCAGATCTCATAGACAAACCGCTCCTTTTCTATCGGAACCCGAAAACCACAAAAAGCGGAGGCGGTCAAAACCGCCCCCCGCTGGGCAGGGTTCAATTATTCGATGATATTGGCACGCATCTGGTCGCTGGCGGACTTGATGCCGTCGATCCACTGCTGCTCGGTCATGCTGCCGGACACCAGAGAGTTGACGGGGTCAAAGAACACGGTGCGAACCTCCACGCCGGGGATGGCGCTGAAGGCTGCAAAGTTGCCCAGAGCGGCCTTGGCGCCGTTGTCATAGACGGAGTAGAACATCTTGCTGTCGCCCTCCAGATCATCGGCGATGCCCAGCACAGGCTGGATGGCACCGCTCTCGGCGAACAGCTTGCAGGCCTCGTCGCTGTACAGGTAAGCCACGAACTGCTTGGCGGCATCCAGATGCTCGGCACCGGCCGGGATCCATGCCTGCTCGAACCAGGTGTAGCTGTACTGGTCGCCGCCGGCCTTGACAGCGGGCAGGGCAGGGCGGGTCATGCCCCACTCAAAGCCGTCGGCACGGGGAGCCTCTGCCATCTCACCCACGATCCAGGTGCCGTTGGGCATGAACAGAGCCTTGTTGTCCAGCACAAGCTGCTGGTTCTTGGTAAAGTCCTGGTCATTGGCCTGTGCAGGGGTAATGGGGTTGGTGTAGGAAGCCAGCTTGTTGACGATATCAAAGCAGGTCTTGGCCTCCTCGGTGTCCCAGATGCCTTCTTCATAACGCGTGGCCTTGTCGAAGAACTCGAGGCCGCCCGCCGTGTACATCAGAGCATAGAAGAATGCATCAAAGTAGCCGGTGGTGGGGTAGGTGAACAGGTAGGTGCCCTCAGCGGCAGCCTTGTCGCCCAGCTCCCACATCTCATCCCATGTGGCGGGCAGTTCCCAGCCCTTTTCTTCCAGCAGGCCGGCGTTATAGAACAGGCCGCAGGGGCTGTAGAACATGGGTGCCAGATACGTTTTGCCGTCGCCATAGGGGTTGGTCAGGGAGGTGTCGGTAAAGCCGCCGGCGATCTTCTCGCTCACCTTCTTGCTCTCGCCGGGCACGGTCATGCTCAGCACATCGGTGATGTCCGCGATCAGGTTGCCCTTGATGAACTGCTCGGTCAGGCCGGACTCACGGCCGGTGGCCAGGTGGATCACGTCGGGGAACTCGCCGCCCTGCATGGAAGGCCCGATGACGTCCTCGAGCTTCTTGTCGGTGGTCAGCTCCACCTTGATGCCGGTCTGGGCGGTAAAGGCCTCGGTGACCTTTTTCCACATCTCAGCGCCGTAGCCGGTCTCGATGGCAGCAACCTTGATGGTGACGTTCTCTGCTGCAGCGGCAGAAGTAGCAGCAGAAGATGCCGCGCTGGATGCGGTGGAGCTGGAAGAACCGCCGCAGGCGGCCAGGCCCAGTGCAGCGGCACCCACGCCAGCCACTTTCAGAAAATTGCGACGAGAAATGCGTTTCATAGTGTATCCTCCATCATAAAGTTCCATTCATGCAACAGCCGGAGCAAACAGGTTTTGCCCGCGGGGCTGTGGTTTTTTCTGGTTCCAATATAGAGGTTTTTACGGTTCGCAACAAGGTCTTTGTTGTTTCATTTTTTTAGAAATATTGTTCTTTTATCATTTTCTTCAGCAAAAGCACTAAATTTTGCAGCATTGTTTTGGTACATTTTCCCTGCTTGTAACCAATTTGACACATTTCCGTCTTTCTGTGCAGAGGAAAATATTTACCATACCTAAAAACAGGACTTGCTTTTTTTCTTTATTATTTGCCCCTATAATGGGAAAAAAATGCACGAAGCAGTGCGGCGTTTTTCGCATTTTATTTTTAGTATCTTGCTTTTATTTTTATATTTTTTGTGCCTGCTTCAAAAGGAGCCTTTTATGAGTACCGAGCGCTTTGATATCCGCCATGCTCCCGCTCCACGGGAATCCTTCCGGCTGCTGTACATCAGCAAAAGCAAATTTGGCGGCGATTGGAACAGCACTGCCCACACCCATTCCTGCACAGAGCTGTTCTACTGCCTCAGCGGCGAGGGGGCAGTTTCTGCTCAGCGGGCAGCTGTTCCCGGTCAAACCGGACGATATGGTCATCGTCAACCCGCAGGTGGAGCATACCGAACTGAGCCTGAATGCCTCGCCTCTGGAATACATCGTGCTGGGTGTTTCGGGCATCGAGATCCTGTTCGGCAAAGCCGATTCCACCTACGCCATATTCAACTGCCGGGAAAATCGGGAGCGGATGGTGACGCTGCTCCATATGCTGCTGGCCGAAGCAGACCGCAGTCTGGACGGCTGCGAAACGGTCTGTCAGGATCTGCTGGAAGTGCTGCTCATCTGGCTGGTGCGGTGTACTACGCTTTCTTTACAGGTAGAGGAAACGCCCCCCGCTCCGACAGCCGGGAGTGTGTGGAGATCAAGCGGTATCTGGACAACAACTACCGGGAGGATATCTCGCTGGATACCCTTGCCGAAATCGCTCACATCAACAAATACTATCTGGCCCATACCTTCCAAAAAGAGTATGGCATCTCTCCGATCACCTATCTGAATTGCCGCCGCATTGAGGAAAGCAAATATATGCTGGGCAATACAGGTTACAGCTTGGCTCAGATCAGCGAACTGATGGGCTTTTCGTCCCCCAGCTACTTTTCCCAGTGCTTCCGCAAGGCGGAAGGCCTGACCCCAACGAATACCGCCGTCAGGTGCGGCAGGGACAACGCCCTGCACCTGCCAAACGGCATGAAGGATAAGAAATGAGGAACCCAAAATGAAACCTGTTACCGAATCCATTCTCCGCGCCGCCGCAAATGCCTTTGATTTTGGCGGACCGGTGGTCTGCGACGGCCGCCACTACGGCGAGGGCCATATCAACGACACCTATCTGGTCTGGCGGGCGGATCACTCCAAGCGCTTTATCCTGCAGCGCATCAACACCGACACCTTTACCGACCCGGTTGGCCTGATGGAGAATATCTGCGGCGTGACCCGGCATCTGCGGGAGAAGATCCTTGCCGCAGGCGGCGACCCGGCACGGGAGACCCCGAACGTGATCCCCACCCTGTCCGGTGCGACCTGCCATCTGGATGCCGAGGGCGGCGCGTGGCGTGCCTACGACTTTGTAGAGGACACCATCTGCCTGCAGCAGGTGGGCAGCGAGGCCGACTTCCGCACCGTTGCCGAGACCCTGGGCAAATTCCAGAACCAGCTGGCAGATTATCCGGCCTCCACCCTCCACGAAACCATTGCACGCTTCCACGACACGCCCAACCGCTATGCAAACTTTGAAAAAGCCCTTGCCGCCGATGCGCTGGGCCGTGCCAAGGACATTGCACCGGAGGTCGCCTTCATCCATGCGCGGGAAAAGGACTGCCACACCCTGCTGGATCTGCTGGCGGCTGGTGAGATCCCGCTGCGTGTTACCCACAACGACACCAAGATCAACAACGTCCCGATCGATGCCGCCACCGGAAAAGGCATCTGTGTCATTGACCTTGACACCGTGATGCCGGGTCTGTCGGCCTACGATTTCGGCGACTCCATCCGCTTCGGCGCCAACCACTCCGCCGAGGACGAGTCCGACCAGAGCAAGGTCCACTTTGACCTGCACCTGTACGAGGTGTTCGCCAAGGGGTATCTCTCCACCGCCGGGGCCTCCATGAGCCCTGCGGAGAAAAAAGAGCCTTGCCTGGGGCGCCAAGCTGATGACGCTGGAATGCGGCATGCGTTTCTTCACCGATTACCTGGAAGGCGACCACTATTTCCACACCGCCCGCCCCGGCCACAACCTTGACCGCGCCCGCACCCAGTTCACGCTGGTGCGGCAGATGGAAGAGGTGTTCGGGCAGATGCTGGAGATCGTCAGCTGAACCGACATCCTCTGACCTGCCGAAGCACCAATGACCCGGGGGCTGCACTGAACCGCCTGCAAAACATCTGAAAACGATGCAGGCAAGGCAGTGCAGCCCCCCCATTTTTTGCGGCTGAGAAAAAGAAAAGCACCATACTCCCTACGAAGTACAGTGCTTTTTGGTGGAGAATAGCGGGATCGAACCGCTGACCTCTTGCATGCCATGCAAGCGCTCTCCCAGCTGAGCTAATCCCCCACATTTTCAGTTTGTGTCCTGCGACGTGAATTATTATACCAGCTGCGCCGCCCTTTGTCAACCTTTTTTGCAAAGATTTTTCAGTAAACTGAACCGTGCAGGCACATCGACCGGGCACAGCCCCCTCCACGCAAAACAGCGCATCCCGCAGGCAGGCTCTGCCCGAAGGATGCGCTGTTGTTTTTTGTTCCGGTTACTGCTTGTGCCTGGAACCAAAGCGGTACTCCTTGCCGTCCCGGATGCGCTGGATGTTGGAACGGTGCATCCAGATGACCATGCCGCCCATGATGGCAGCTCCCACCACGCAGACGATGAGGTCGCCAGCGGCAAAGCCCTTGAGCAGGCCGTAGATGAGGGTCAGCACCGGATAGGATGCCGCCATTGCAATGCTGCCCAGCGACACCATGCCAGTGGGCACAAGGCAGAGCAGAAAGACGACGGTCAGCACCGGCAGGAGGATAGGCTGGATCGCCAGGATAGCACCTCCCGCCACCAGCACGCCCTTGCCGCCCTTTGAAGCCGAAATAAACAGGCTTGGTGTGGCCCACCACGGCCAGAATGGCGGTCGATACACGCCCAGATAGGGCGAAACGGCGGCATCTGCGGGCAGGAACCCGAAGAGCCAGCGGCCGATGCAGACAGCTGCAACGCCTTTCAGCACATCGCCTGCGGCGGTGAGCGCCGCTGCCTTTTTGCCAAAGGTGCGCAGCATGTTGGTCATACCGGCCGCACCGCTGCCGTGATTGCCGACATCATCGTGGTACAGGTACTTGCTGACCAGGATGCCGGTGTCCACGCTGCCCAGCAGGTAAGCCTGCGCACCGGCAGCCAGAACGATGAAGAAAGTCATCATCAACAGCCGCCTCCCCTGTTACACATCCTTTTGCGCCGACACTGCCGGTGCCGCGCTCACGGATCACCAGGCGGATGGGCGTGTGTTCCAGACCAAAGTTCTCCCGGATCTGGTTGATCAGATACCGCTGATAGCTGAAATGGAACAGCTGTTTGGAGTTGACGAAGGCCACGAACGTCGGGGGACGGGTGGAAGCCTGGGTCAGGTAGAAGATCTTCAGGCGGCGGCCCTTGTCACTGGGCGGCTGCATCCGGGCGGTAGCGCGGGCCAGCATCTCATTCAGGACACCGGTGGGCACGCGGGCACCGTTCTGGGCATCCACGTCACGGATCAGCTGCATCAGCTTGTTCACATTATAGCCGGTCTGGGCCGAAATAAAGATGATGGGCGCATATCCCATGAAGCTGAAGCAATCGGCGTAATCCAGGCGCTGATGCTCCATGGTGTTGGTCTCCTTGCCCTCCACAGCATCCCACTTGTTGACAACGATGATGCAGGCCTTGCCCTGCTCGTGGGCATAACCGGCCACCTTGCTGTCCTGCTCGGTGAAGCCGACGGTGGCATCCACCAGGATCAGGGCCACGCGGCTGCGCCCACAGCGGCCAGCGCGCGCACGACCATATAGCGTTCAAGGCCGTCAGAAATGTTGCTGCGCTTGCGCAGACCGGCGGTATCGGTAAAGATGAACTTGCCGTAGGCGTTGTCCACGGGGGTGTCAATGGCATCACGGGTGGTACCAGCCTCGTTGGCAACGATCATCCGGTTCTCGCCCAGAATGCGGTTGGTCAGGCTGGATTTGCCCACATTGGGGCGGCCGATGATGGCAACGGGGATGCGATCCTCCTCCACCACGGTCTCGCTGAAATCGAGGTGGGCGCAGACAGCGGCCAGCAGGTCGCCGGTGCCGTGACCGTGCACGGCCGAGATGGGCCTCACCTCGTCAACGCCCAGGTTCTAGAACTCGTATAGCTCCATGGGGGCCTCGCCGGTCTTATCGCACTTGTTGACAGCCAGGATGATGGGCTTGGGTGGCTGCGGCGCAGCATGTGGGCCACTTCCTCGTCGGCGGCGGTCGGCCGTCGCGGACATCCACCACCATGATGATGCAGTCAGCGGTGTCAATGGCGATCTCTGCCTGCTCACGCATGTGGGCCAGAATACCCTCGGTCGCCTTGGGCTCGATGCCGCCGGTGTCCACCAGCATGAACTCGTGGCCGCTCCACTCGCAGTTTGCAAAAATGCGGTCGCGGGTGATGCCCGGGGTATCCTCCACGATGGCCAGACGCTGGCCGCAGAGCTTATTGAAGAGGGTGGACTTGCCCACATTGGGGCGGCCAACCACTGCTACGATGGGTTTGCTCATAGGGGGTTCCTCCTTTCGTTATGCTCTTCTTCTTCTCGAAATATGCAGGCCGGTGCGGAGCAGGGCTTTTTGCCTCATCGCCGCCGCTCACCGGCAGCACCTCGACCTTGACCCCCCCAGCCGTTCACCCAACTGGGCAATGGTCACATCATCGAGGAACGTATCCTTTTCGTCCCGCAGCATGACAGCGGGGATGCCCAAAGTTCCGCTTTCCAGCTTTCCCTCACACTGGGCAATGATATCGGTGGCGGTGACAAGCCCCGCCACGCCCACGTTGCCGCCAAAGAAATTATTCTTGACAACGTGAACTTTCACATCGATCATGGGGTACTGGCGGCGCAGCTCGTCCATCATCTCGGTGATGAGGGGCGCGGCCATGGTGCCGGTGACGACATCCATCTTTTTGGTGCCATAGATGCGGTGGGGCTTTTCCAGCTCGGCCAGAAATTCCTCCCGGAAGAGGCTCATCATGCCCACGCCGTTGCCCAGCTGGTCGTAGTCCTCATAGAACTCCGCCGGGGGGATGGGCCGCCCCGCCTTGAGATACCACTCATCGCTGGGGTAGATGATGCGCTTGCCGTGGCGGCGCTTGCACTCATCGCCAAACTCCTCCATAATGTCGATGACAGCGGCGCTGGTCTCGGCATCATAGGGGGTCTGCTTGAACAGATTCTGGCGGTAATCCGTCACGCCGCAGGGCACAGCGGCAATGCTCTGCACCATGGGGGTCAGCTCCAGCAGGTCGCCCAGGGTGCGGCGAAGCTCTTCGCCATCATTGATGCCCCGGCAGAGCACCAGCTGACAGTTGACGGCGATGCCGCCTTCAACCAGACGGGGCAGGTACTTGAGCACCTCGCCGCCCCGCTTGTTGGCCAGCATCCGGACACGGAGCTGGGGGGGGGTGGTGTGCACCGAGATGTTGATGGGCGAGATGTGCATCTTGATGATGCGGTCGATCTCGTGATCCTGCATATTGGTCATGGTGATGTAGTTGCCGAACAGAAAGCTCAGCCGCTCGTCATCATCCTTGAAATACAGGCTCTCGCGCATACCGGGGGGCAGCTGGTCGATGAAGCAGAACATACAGTTGTTGGAGCAGGAATGCTTCTGGTCGCCCAGATAGGTGGAGAAATCGCAGCCAAAGGGGCCGCGCTCCGCGCGCGCCGGACATCCCACTCCCGGATGCCGTCGGCAACCTTTGCCTTCAGGTGAAAGCTGCTGCTGTCGGTATAAAAATCATAGTCCAGCGTATCGTTCAGCTCATTTTCGTCCACGCTCAGCAGCTCATCGCCGGGCTGCAGGCCCAGTGCCTCGGCTTCACTGCCCGCATCGATGCGGTCGATCTTGATCGCCATTGCATTTCACCTCCAGACAAAGAAAGAAGGGGAAGGCATTGCGCCATCCCCTTCTCAACATAACACCAATGTGCCACCAATTTTGCGCAAATTAGGCCTTCTTGATGACTTCCTCGCCCTTGTAGTAACCGCAGTTGCCACATGCCTGGTGGGGGAGCTTCAGAGAGCCGCAGTTGCTGCACTTGACCAGTGCGGGGGCCTCCAGCTTCCAAACATTGCTGCGACGCTTGTCGCGGCGGGCCTTGGAAAGATGTCTCTTAGGTACTGCCATATTTTTTGCACCTCCTTGATGGGTTTCTCAGTTCAGCAGTGATTTGAGGATTGCGAGCCTTGCGTCAACAGGAGCGGCTTTGTCTTCCTCCGGCGGGCAGGTACATTCCGCCCTCTTCTTGCCGCACCGGGGACACAAGCCCGGGCAGTCAGCGCTGCAAAGCAGCACCGTCGGTATCTGGAACATGAATTCCTGACAGAGCCATTCATCCACATCCAGATGTCCTTTTTCGTTGAGGGGCAGGTCGAAATCCGGGTCGTCCAGATCCCGCTCCTTTGCTGTCCACTCCGCTTCAACTGTCTCTTCCCGCTCAACCGGGTCCAGACAGCGGGCGCACTCTCCGTGCACCAATGCTTTTGCCCGCAGTGTCATCCGGACCTCGTCGCCATCCGGTTCAGCGGTAAAGCTGGCCGTCACGGGCTGTTCGATCCTTGCACCGGCAAAGTCCCGTGCAGACAAATCACAGGGAAACTCTGCATGGTAAGGCTGTGTGCCGGTTGCGATAAACTTTCTCAGGTCAAATTGCATAGTACACCTCATAAAAAGGCTGCTTTGTTAGTATAGCGCCAAAGCCAACCTTTGTCAACACCAAAACAGGCAGAAAACCGAAAAAAATTTTGATTTTCCGGTTTCCTGCCCGTTGGAATGCGCTCAGTTCAGAAAATTACAGGTACTTTTTCACGTCGTGGGGCAGAGCAGCCTCGTCAGCACTGACAGTAACAGTGACCTTGACGGAATCGCCTGCAATGGCGGCCATCTCGTCCAGCACAGCGCCCAGACGGTTGATATCGTGATCCAGCACCTTCAGGATGCCGTCGATGTACAGGTCGGTGATATCGTAGTTGCTTGCCATCAGGCCGGCAACAAAGCCGTACAGCATCTCGCCGCCGGCGATCTTATACTCATCCATCGATCGATCAGACGTGCAGCGGGGGCGATGTCGTAAGTCAGCTTCATGCCTTTTTTCCACGACGACGACGTTGCCCTTGGAGGTCTTGACCGCGTCATTGATCTGGTCGATCATTGCCTTGGTCTTGCCAGGAGCCCTTGGTACCAACAATCAGTTTAATCATAGTTCTGTCCTCCTGTATTTTTTCCACGCCTTGCGGCGGGAGATCATTTTTTGTTTCCTGCTTACTTCAACTTTGCTTCCAGCTCGGCGGTCGTTCTCATAACCCGGCTTGCCCAGCAGAGCGAACATGTTCTTCTTATAGCTCTCGACGCCCGGCTGGTTGAAGGGGTTGACGCTCAGCAGGTAGCCGCTGCATGCACAGGCACGCCAGAAGAAGTAGATGAGGTAGCCTACATTATAAGCAGACAGGGCGTCCACCTCGATGACCACCTCCGGCACGCCGCCGTCGGTGTGGGCGAGGATGGTTCCTTCCATAGCCTTGCGGTTGACCACGCTCATATTCTGGTCCGCCAGGAAGTTCAGGCCGTCGAAGTTGCCCTTCAGCTCTTCGATGAACAGATCCTGCGCAGGCTTTTTGACATCCACGATGGTCTCGAACATGATGCGGGAGCCTTCCTGGATGAACTGACCGCCATGGAATGCAGGTCAGTGGAGAAGATGCAGCTTGCGGGGAACAGGCCCTTGTTGTCCTTGCCCTCGCTCTCACCGAACAGCTGCTTATACCACTCGTTCATCATGGTGAAGTTGGGCTCGTAGCACTCCAGGATCTCAACAGCCTTGCCCTTGCGGTACAGGATGTTGCGGATGGCAGCATACTTGTAGGCGTCGTTGTCGGGGCTGAGCACGGAGAAGCGCTCCATCGCGTCGGCTGCGCCCTTCATGACGTCGTCGATGCTGATGCCGGCAGCAGCGATGGGCAGCAGGCCCACAGCGGAAAGGACGGAGTAGCGGCCGCCGACATCGTCGGGGACAACGAAGGTGGACCAGCCCTGGGCGTCAGCCAGCTGCTTGAGGGTGCCCTTGGCGCGGTCGGTGGTGGCGTAGATGCGCTTGTTGGCTTCTTCCACGCCCATCTCGTCTTCCAGCAGCTTGCGCAGAACACGGAACGCCAGGCTGGTCTCGGTGGTGGGTACCGGACTTGGAGATGACGTTGATGGAGAACTTCTTGCCCTTGCACAGAGCGATGATATCGTTCAGGTAGGTGGGGCTGATGCTGTTGCCGCAGAAGTAGATCTTCAGGCCGTTCTCGATCTCGTTGTGGTACAGGCCCTTGACGGCCTCGATCACAGCGCGGGCACCCAGATAGCTGCCGCCGATGCCGGCAACCACCAGCACCTCGGAGTCCTCACGGATCTTCTTGGCAGCTTCCTTGATGCGGGCGAACTCTTCCTTGTCGTAATCGCGGGGCAGGTACATCCAGCCCAGGAAATCATTGCCGGGGCCATTCTTGGCTTCCAGCTGGTTGTGAGCCGCTTCCACCTGAGGATAAATGGCCTTATATTCCTCTTCGTTGATAAAACCGGAGAGGTGCTTTGTATTCAGAACGACGCTCATTCTATCAGAACCTCCAAACGTTTTTACGGGACGTGCTCCCTGAGGGTTTTGTTAGTATAAGTGTACCGTTCCAATCGTGCAAAGTCAAGGCCAAAATCCCCGGATTTCATACAATTTTAATAGTGTTCTTTTGGCTGTCCTGACATCTTTTTGTTCAGGCCCGCCAACGCTGCTTTGTTCCTGCTAACTGCTTTTATTCGGTGATGTGTTTCTTTTGTCCGCTATGCTCCCAGCAGGCACTGCCACAGCAGCTCCAGCGCGCCGCCAAAGGTCAGCAGCGGGGCATCCGCGGCCGCTTTTACTTCGTATTCATTCAATAAGGTATCATCCTGAAAAATGCTCACCTTTCCCACTGTCTGCCCCTTTTCCACGGGGGCTTCCAGCGCCTCGGGCAGGGTCAGCTCAGCCCGCAGGGCAGAGGCCGTTCCCTTCTCTATCAGGATCGTCTCGGGCAGGGCGGCGTAATCCAGCGGCACGCTGTCCTCGGCGCTGCCCTTTACGGCCAACGCCAGCGGGCGCTCCGGCAGGGTGGGCAGCGGGGCGGCGGCATAGTTGGCAAAACCGTAGTCCAGCAGGGTGGTGGCGGAGTGGAACCGGTCGGCGCTGGAGGGCGACCCCAACACCACGGCGATCAGGGTCAGGCCGTCCCGGGTGGCGCTGGCCGAGATGCAGACCCCTGCCCCGCTGGTGGTGCCGGTCTTGAGCCCGGTGATGCCGCTGTACCGGCGCAGGAGCTTGTTGGTGTTCACCAGCTGGGTCTGGCCGTTCCGCAGGCTGTCCGTCCAGATGCCGGTATAGTGCAGCAGCTCCGGGCAGGTATTGAGAAGGTACCGGCTCAGGATGGCAACATCCCGCGCTGTGGAGAGATGGCCCTCGGTGTCCAGCCCGCAGGCATTCCGGAAGGTGGTGTTGGTCATCCCCAGCTCCGCCGCCCGGGCGTTCATCTGTTCCACAAACACCGGCTCGCTGCCGCCCACCAGCTCGGCCACCGCCACAGCGGCATCGTTGGCCGAGGAAACGCAGATGGCCCGCAGCATCTCGTCCAGCGTGAACTGCTCCCCCGGGCTTCCAGCCAGATCTGACTGCCGCCCATGTGGTAGGCGTGTTCGCTCACCGGCACGGGGGTATCGAGGGTCAGTTTTCCACCGCGGATGGCCTCAAAGGTCAGCAGCAGGGTCATCAGCTTGGTGATGGAAGCAATGGGCATCCGCTCATCCGGTGCTTTCTCGTAGAGCACACGGCCTGTCTCCGGCTCCATGAGGATTGCCGCCCGGCATTCCAGCTGCAGCCCGCTGTTGGCCGGAGCCGCCGCCAGCACCGCCGGGGCATCCGCCTGCACTGCCGGTCCCGTTCCCCCAATGGCCACCCGCAGCCCGGCCCCCCCCTGTGCCGTACCCACAGCCAGCGCAAACAGCCAGAAGCAGAGCACCCCCGCGCAGAGCAGGGCCAAATTTCTCCGTTCCATTCTCGTACCTCCCCGCGTAAAGTCTCTGGTTGCATTCTATGCAAAAAAAAGAGGGGTCAATGCCCTTTTCTACGGGATGAAAATCTGCTATAATAGGAGAGTTTATAAACACTTTAGCCGGCTCACCCTCTCAGGCCGCTTCGCGTCCCAGCTCTCCCAAAGGGAGAGCTTTTGACAAAAACCAGTAACTTTGCATGGATTGCCAAAGCCTCGCCCTTCGGGAGAGGTGGCAGCGCGTCAGCGCTGACGGAGAGGGTGAGGCCGTTCATCTGAGAGGATCTTTATGCGAGTTTGTTTTTATACCCTTGGCTGCAAAGTCAATCTGAACGAGACCGGGGCGCTGGAACAGATGTTCCGCTCCGCCGGTTTCACCATCGTGCCGGAGGGCGAAGAGGCCGACGTCTTTGTGGTCAACAGCTGCACCGTCACCAACTTCGGCGACCAGAAGAGCCGCAAGTGGCTCCGCCGGGCCAAGCGCGAGAACCCCGGCGCCGTCACCGTCCTCACCGGCTGCTACCCGCAGGCTTTCCCCGAGGAGGCGGCCCAGTTCATGGAGGCCGACCTGGTCTGCGGCAACGGCGACCGGAAAGCCATCCTCGATAATGTGCTCAAGCTGCTGGACGGCCACGAGCGCATCGTTGCCGTTACGCCCCACCAGCGGGGCGAGTTGTTTGAGGAGCTGCCCGTGGAGCGGTTCGAAACCCACACCCGTGCCTTTATCAAGGTGGAGGACGGCTGCAACCGCCAGTGTGCCTACTGCGTCATCCCCCGCGCCCGCGGCCCGGTGCGCAGCCGCGCCGAAGACAGCATCCTGAAGGAGCTGCGCCAGCTGGCCGCCTCCGGCTACCGCGAGGTCGTGCTCAGCGCCATTTCCCTGCCCAGCTACGGTCTGGACACCGGGACCAATCTGGTGGAGCTTGTGGAGAAATGTGCTCAGGTGGAGGGCATCGAGCGCATCCGTCTGGGCAGCCTGGACCCCGACATGCTGACCCCGGAGTTCATCACCCGGCTGGCAGCGGTGGAAAAGCTCTGCCCCCAGTTCCACCTCAGCCTGCAGAGCGGCTGCACCTCCACCCTGCGCCGGATGCGCCGGGTCTATACCGCCGAGCAGTACGCCCAGGTGGTGGATCGATCCGCGCCGCCTATGGGGGAGCGCCCTGTCAGCTTTACCACCGACTGCATCTGCGGCTTCCCCGGTGAGACCCAGGCCGACTTTGAGGAAAGCTGTGCCTTCCTCAAGAAGATCGGCTTCCTGAAGGTCCATGTGTTCCCCTACTCCCGCCGCAGCGGCACCCCCGCCTATGACTTCCCCGACCAGGTCCATGAGCGCGAAAAGCAGGCCCGCAGCCGGGAGATGAACGCGCTGGCCGAGGAGGTCCGCCGGGAGGTGCTGGCCGCTCATGTCGGCACCGAGGACGAGGTCCTGCTGGAAACACCCCTCTCCGAGACGCTGTTCACAGGCTACACCCGGCTGTACATCCCGGTGGTGGTCTCTGCCCCCGGCCACAAGAGCGGCGAGATCGTTCACGTCAGGCTGGGCGAGTACGATGGCGAGCGCGTCCGTGCAGCACTCTGCTAAAAAGTTCGTTAATTCTTGTGCGTCCTGTACTATTTGCTAATTCTTTAACATATTTGAGATTTTCTCTTTTTTCACGCAGGCCCGTTTATGTTAAAATGAAATTGGATATCTGGGACGGAGCGCCGGTTGCAGCGGTGCGGTACCAGCCGGCCCTTAGCAAAGGAAATTCCGTCTGCCGCAGTCCAGTGCGGCAGCAGGATGTTTTCTGTTTCTGAACAAGGAGAGATTGGAATGAGTTTTCGAGGAATCAATACCACAGTCATTCAGATTCGCCGCCAGGTGTTTACCGAGGTTGCACGGATGGCCTACGCCAACGTCAAGGGCGAGCAGGCCAACCACCTGATGCGTAAGATCCCTTACACCATCACCCCCGGCGAGGAAGGCAAGCTGCGCAAGGACATCTTCCTGGAGCGCGCCATCGTTGCGGAGCGTGTCCGTCTGGCCATGGGCCTGCCCACCCGCCGCATGGATGAGCACAACAGTGTGGTCTCCGGCCTGGAGGATGCTTCCATTGCCCGATAAGTACTATGATCCCCCGCTGGTGAACATCATCAAATTCGCCTGCAACGCCTGCCCCGAGAAGCTGGTCAAGGTTTCTGACCTGTGCCAGGGGCTGTCCGGCACACCCCTGTATGGAAGTCTGCCCCAAGAAGGCCATCACCTGGGAGAGCGGCCGTTCCACCATCGATCAGGAAAAGTGCATCAAGTGCGGCCGCTGCGCCACTGTCTGCCCCTACAACGCCATCGTCAAGACCGAGCGTCCCTGCGCCGCTGCCTGCGGCATGGGTGCTATCCACTCTGACGAGCTGGGCCGTGCCGAGATCGATTACAGCAAGTGCGTTTCCTGCGGTCAGTGTCTGGTGAACTGCCCCTTCGGCGCTATTGCCGACAAGGGCCAGATCTATCAGCTGATCCAGGGCTTCAACCGCGGCGACCGCATCTATGCACTGGTCGCTCCCGCCTTTATCAACCAGTTCCCCTCTCTGGCTTCCACCGGCAAGCTGAAGGCTGCCCCTGAAGGCCATCGGCTTCTACGATGTCGTGGAGGTCGCCATCGGCGCTGACCTGTGCACCGTGGACGAGGCCCACGACTTCCTGGAGGAAGTTCCCGGGAAGCTGGACTTCATGGCCACCTCCTGCTGCCCGGCATGGAGCATGATGGCAAAGACCGCCTTCCCCGCTCTGGCCAAGAACATCTCCATGACCATGACCCCCATGGTGTTCACCGCCCGCATGATGAAGCAGAAAGACCCCACCGCCCGCATGTGCTTCATCGGCCCCTGCGCCGCCAAGAAGCTGGAAGCTTCCCGCCGCACCGTCCGCTCGACGTGGACTTTGTGCTGACCTTTGAGGAGCTGGCCGGTATCATCGAGGGCAAGGATCTGGACATCGATCTGCTGGAAGTGGATGAGAACGAGGCAGCACTCTGCTCCGCCTCTGCTGCAGGCCGCGGCTTTGCACAGTCCGGCGGCGTTGCCAATGCCGTTGCCAGCAAGATCAAGGAATGGCACCCCCCGATATGGAGGTCAAGATCGCATCCGCACAGGGTCTGGCCGACTGCAAGAAGCTGCTGATGCTGGCCAAGGCCGGCAAGTACAACGGTTACCTGCTGGAGGGCATGGGCTGCCCCGGCGGCTGCATCGGCGGCGCCGGCACCATTGCCGACCCCGCACGCACCGCCATCCAGCTGAACAAGTATATGAAGGAAGCTCCCTTCACTGACCCTGAGCAGAGCCCCTATATGAGCGAGATCCACGTTCTGAAGGACGACCCCAATTTTGAACTGTAATCTCTCCGTCACCTGCGGCTTGCCTCCCCTATTACGGGATCTGGCGCAAAGAGCCTGAGAGGTTTTTACAATATCCGCTTCCCGCACAGGGGAGCGGATATTTTTTTCTACTTTTTAATTTCATAAGTGAAACTTTTTTGTGAAAAGCTCACGAAGCAGATTGACATGTTATCGCTGGCGTGATATTTTAGCGTTGACAAACCCTGTGTTCTGCCCCAACAGGACACCAGAGCAGGCCGCACACGCGCGGCCAGGAAAGGTTGATCTTTATGAAAAAAAATACATTCAAACGCTCCGGCGCAGCGCTGATCTCGCTGGTGCTGCTGTTGGTGCTGGCCGTCAGTGCCGGTGCTGCCAGCAGCCAGAATGTCGGTGTGAAATTCTGGAAGGAACGCTCCGATAAGGAATCCATGGCCAACAGCGGCATCGATCCCAATCGCACCGCCACCCTCACCCGGCAGGCCAACGGCACTTACACCCCCGACCCTGCCGGTCATGCAGGTATCCAAGCTGGGTGTCACCGGCTATCTGTCTGGCCTGACCATCGGCGATGTGACCTACGACGGCACCCTGACCGGTGATTTCAACAAGGCCACGGCGGTGCTCACCATCAAGAACCTGCCCGCCTCGGTGCTCACCGGCAGCGATGTGAACAAATCGGTCCTTGTGACCTGCAACATTCAGATGGACCTGCAGGTCCTGGGTGAGATCAATACCAGTGCCCCGGATGTGTATCTGGAACCAGAAGTAAATGGCAAGCAAAAAGGCAGAGCCCGCGGGCCCTGCCTTTTTGTTTTCCCTCACAGATCCATCCTGCGCTCCACGAGATCCGTGACCATGGTATCCAGCTGGCTCATGGCGCGTTCCGCGCCCTTGGCCAGCTTGCGTGCGGTGCGCTTGACCTGCCGCTGGTTCTGTGCCATTGCCATGGTGCCCACGGCCCCCAGGGCCGCGCCTGCCGCCATGCCCAGCAGAACACTGCCGGAGGAAGGCTGACGATTTGTGTTTTTCATGTGGCTCTCTCCTTTCCACTGTGTGATTTTTTTTTTGCCGCTGTGGCTAGTATTTCCTGTAAAGAATCCGGTATGCGCTTTTTTTGTCCCGCAAAATGTGGTATACTGTATCATACGCTGAGAAACTGGGCCCTGTGCGGCCCGTGGATGGCGCAAAGGAGGATCCTTTTTGTTGAAACCGACTGAACCGAAAAAAATTCTCTGCATTCACGACCTCTCCGGCATGGGCCGGTGCAGCCTGGCGGTCATCCTGCCGGTGCTGTCCGTTATGGGCTGCCAGCCTGTGGCCCTGCCCACTGTGGTGCTCTCCACCCACACGGGCGGTCTGGGCACACCGGCACGGCTGGACGGTGCCGCCTACGGGCTGGCCGCTCTGAAGCACTACCGGGAGCTGGGTGTGGAGTTTGACTGTATCTACACCGGCTACTTAGGCGGCGAGGAGCAGGTGGCGCTGGCCGAAAAGGCGTTTGATCTCTGGCCCGCTGCCCGCAAGGTGGTGGACCCTGTGATGGGGGACAACGGTAAAGCCTACTCCACAGTGACCCCGGCTCTCATCGACCGGATGCGCGGGCTCTGCCGCCGGGCAGACCTGATCCTGCCCAACGCCACCGAGGCCGCCCTGCTGCTGGAGCGGGAGCCCCAGACCGACGCATTCGATGACGCTTCCGCTCAGGCGCTGGCCGACGATCTGCTGACGCTGGCCCCCAGCGCGGTGGTCACCGGCCTCGCACTGGGCAAGTACATCGGCTGCGCAGGCTCCGGCCGCGAGCGCTTCGTCATCAAAAAACTGCACATCAGCCGCAGCTTCCCGGGCACAGGTGACCTGTACGGTGCCGTGCTCATTGGCTCGCTGATCCAGGGCAACGCCCTGAGCGCCGCTGCCGACAACGCCGCCGAGTTCGTCTCGCTGGCCATTCAGCAGACTCCCTCCGATCAGGACACCCGGCACGGTGTCTGGTTCGAGCCCCTGCTGCCCCGGCTCTGCCCGGTGAGCTGGAATGACTGAGGAGGCCGCCATGAGCGAAAAACCGACCCTGAACATCGTTCTGGTAGAGCCGCGTATCCCCCAGAACACCGGCAACGTGGCCCGCACCTGTGCCTGCACGGCCTGCCGCCTGCATCTGGTGGGGCCCATGGGCTTTGCCATCGATGACAAAAAGCTCAAGCATGCCGGGCTGGACTACTGGCACTATCTCGACATCAATTACTATGATGGGCTGGAGGATTTCTCTGCCCGGAACAAAGGCCCGTTCTACTACTTTACCACCAAAGCGCCCCAGCGCTACACCGACATCCAGTACCCGGACGGGGCCTACCTTGTGTTCGGGCGGGAGGATGCCGGCCTGCCTGAGGCATTGCTGGCGGCCAATCAGGAGCACTGCATCCGGATGCCCATGCGGGATACCTGCCGCAGCCTGAACCTGTCCAACAGCGTGGCTGTGGGCGTGTATGAGGCCCTGCGCCAGTGGGATTTTCCGGAGCTGCTGGACCATGGCCGCCTGCGAGAATACGAATGGAAATGAGGGACATTATGAGCAAGATCGCGATCCTGACCGATTCCTCCTGCGATATTCCGCAGGAGCTGGCCGAGAAGTACGGCATTGATATTATGAGCTTTCACATCCTGCTGGATGATGTAGACTATATCGAGCGTGAGAGCTGCACCAATGAGGAGTTCTACGAAAAGATGCGCGCCGCCAAGGGCATTCCCTCCACGGCTGCCATCACCCCCATCCAGTTCTGCGAAAAGTACTGCCAGTATGTGGACGAGGGCTACACCGATGTGATCCATGTACCCATCAACCGCAGCGGCTCCTCCACCTACAACAACGCCGTGATGGCCCAGGGGATGCTGCGGGAGGAGCGCCCGGAGCACCACCTGAGGATCCACCTGCTCGACCCCCACACCTATTCTATGCCCTTCGGCTGGTATCTGTGCGAGATGGCCCGTAAGCTGCAGAACGGCGCGGAGATCAGCCACGTCATTCAGGAGTTTGAGAGCCAGATGGACAAGATGGAGGTCGTCCTCGGACCTTACAGCCTCCGGCAGATGAAGAAGAGCGGCCGCATCTCCGCCGCCGCTGCCGTCATGGGCGAGCTGATGGGCATCCGCCCCATCATCACCCTGATCGACGGCAAGACCAAGGTGGAGGACAAGGTGCGCGGCGATGACAAGGTCGTGCCTGCCATGGTGGAGCTGGGCCAAAAAGCGCAGCGAGGGTGTGGAGGACTTTGATTATATGATCGGCCACACCAACATTCCCCAGAAGGATGATCTGATCAAGGCCTGCCGCAAGGCGTTCGGCAAGGACCCGCTCATCACCTTCCCGCTGGGCGGCGTTGTCTCCGCCAACACCGGCCCCGATACCATTGCTCTGGTCTACGTTGGCCACGCACGCTGAGTTTTTTTCTGAGAACTGCCCGCCGCGGCAGTTCTTTTTTGTTTGCAGGCCGTTGCATTTTGCGGCAATTTATGCTATACTCCCTTTTGCTGTGCTTTTGCGCGGCGACCTGAAAGAGCAACTTAGGATTTTAGGCTCCCCGGCGTGTCTCGAACCATGCTGGGCCAAACCCACAGGGCTGGCGGTCCCTGTGCGGTCAAAATCAAACCGCTGGAGTATTATCATGAATCAGAACCTTTCCGTCCGCAAACTGGCCCGCTGCGCAGTCGTCGCAGCCATCTATGTGGTGCTGTGCATGGCGCTGCAGCCCTTCTCCTACGGTGCCGTTCAGGTGCGCGTAGCCGAGGCGCTCTGCCTGCTGCCCGTGTTTGGTGCCGAGTACATTTTCGGCGTGGTGCTGGGCTGCTTCCTGGCAAACCTGCTGGGCTCCACCATCGTGGACGTCATCTTTGGCACCCTGGCCACCCTGCTGGCCTGTGTTGTGACTTACAAACTGCGGAACGTCCGCTTCAAGGGTCTGGCCATCGTGCCTTCCCTGCCGCCCGTGCTCTTCAATGCGGTCATCATCGGCATTGAGATCGCCGTCATGTTCCCCGATCCTTCTTCCTCTGCTCCGCTGTGGCTGGCCTGCATCACCAACGGCATCTCCGTCGGCATCGGTGAGCTGATCAGCTGTACCGTGCTGGGCGTGCTGCTGGTGAAGATCGTAGAGACCAACACCTCCCTGCGCAAAGTGTTCCTGGAAGCCTGATCGAGCAGGCAGACAAGACAGACAGATTCATAAGGCAAAGGCTTTTTTCCGTTGCTCGGCCTTTTTGCCCATAATATAGAAAGACCTCCTCTGGCCGATTTCCAGAGGAGGTCTTTGTTTTTATCCGATCACTTGTGCTCCTGCAGCCAGCGCAGGGCCATATAGGCATAGGCCGCGCTGCCCTCAAAGAGGACGCTGTCGTCAAACTTGACCTTGGGGTGGTGCTGGCCGTAGGTGTAACCCTCCTTGGCGTTGCCCGCCGCAATAAACATGCTGACGGTGGGCACCTCGTGGCTGACGAAGGCAAAGTCCTCGCTGCCGCCGCCGGGTTTTCCGCCGGTCATCGGGGTCATATCCATTGCACCCTTGCCCAGCAGCTCGCCCATATAGGTCAGGGCGTTGCCGGCAAGCTCCTTGTCCACCATCATGCAGGGGCAGTAATCACTGAAGGTGATCTCAGCGGTGCAGCGGTAAGCTGTAGCCACCCCCCCCTGCACGATCTCGGTCATCCGCTTGTGCAGCAGCTCCGTCACTGCGCCCTCGGGGTCCGGTGGTGCGGATGGTGCCCCACATCTCGGCGGTGTCCGGGATGACATTGGAGGCCGCGCCTGCCTGGAAGCGGCCGGTGGTGAACACGCCAAAGCTGTGGGCATCCAGCTCCCGGCTGTTGATCTCCTGCAATGCAATGTGGATATGGGCCGCGGCCGTAATGGGGTCGATGCACGCTTCCGGCATGGAGCCGTGGCCGCCCTTGCCGTGGACGACGATGTGATACTGCTCGCAGCTGGCCATGGTAATGCCGCCGCAGGCAGGCACCAGCACCACACCGGCGGGGATGGGCATTCCGCCCAGCACATGGAACATGACTGCCGCATCCACCCTGGGGTTTTTCCAGCAGGCCGTTGGCGATCATATCCGGCGAGCCCTGGAAGATCTCCTCGGCGGGCTGGAATTCCAGCTTGACGGTGCCCTCGATCTCATCCTCGTGCTCCTTGAGCAGTTGGGCAGCACCCAGCATCATTGCCGTGTGCATATCGTGGCCGCAGCCGTGCTGCATCTTGCCCGGCACCTCGGAAGCGTAATCCACGCCGGACTCCTCCTGAATGGGCAGCGCGTCCATATCGCCCCGCAGCAGGATGGTCTTGCCGGGGCGCTTGCCGCCCGCCAGCGCGATGATACCGGCCTTGCCGCAATCCTTGGGCTCGTAGCCCATCTCGGTCAGGGCCTTTTTCACCAGTGCCTTGGTCTGGGTCGGATCAAAGCCCACCTCCGGGTGACGGTGCAGGGTGCGCCGCCACTCCACCAGCTGGGGTTCCAGCGCCTGGGCACGGCCCAGCAGTTCTTTTGCAGTCAACATTTCAGTCAGCTCCCGTTCTGTTTGATTTTCAGCCTGCATGGACAGCCTGTTCAATGGAATTTTCCACCAGACTGTTCAGACTCATATTGTGGGCCATTGCAAAAATGACCGCCTGCTTGTGCAATTCCGGGGAAATGCGGACATTGAAGCTCCCCTTATAGGCACGTTCCGGTTCGGTATGGTTTTCCTCGCACAATGCCAGATAATCATCCACTGCACCGTGGAAATCATTTACCAGCTCTGCAGCGGTGCTGCCCTCATAAGAGATCAGAGCCCGGATCCCCATGACCTTGCCATAAAACAGGCCATCTTCCTCCGAGAACTCCACACTGCCAACATAGCCCCTGTACTCCATCGTGTTATTCACAGAAGTCCCTCCTGTTCCAGAATTTGAATCAATTGCTTGACCTGATATTCCAGCAGTTCTTTTCGGGGATGGGGTTTATGCATCAAGATCGGTGGATACTGTTCCGATACGAACACAATGCGGGAACCGCTGGTACGGCCCTTGTTGGAGCGCTCATACCCAAAATATCGCAGCAGGCTTTCGGCATCATCAAAGGTAAAAGTCTTTGGCTTGGCTTTCAGCCGCTCGATCAGCTTTTCTTTCTGCCCCATATCCTCATCCTACTTCCAGTATAGCACGTTTTTCTTTATTTGCAACTATTTTTAGTTGCTAGCTCAGTTTTCCCCGCCAGTACTCCCTTCGGGGTGATACTGGGCGCAGGTGCACTTTTTCCACTTGAGGCCGCTGCCGCAGGGGCAGGGGTCGTTGCGGCCGATCTTGATGACGCGGACAGGCTGGCCCTTGGGGGCCCCCTTGACACCGGGCGCGCCGTTGCCGGGCACAAAGCCCTCGCCGGTGGGCTTGGCCACCTGCTCCCGTTTGGGGGCTGCACCGGCCTGCCGCACCTCGATGGTCAGCAGCATCTTGATGCTGGACTCCCGGATGGAATCGACCATCTGGTCGAACATGTCGAAACCCTCGATGCGGTACTCCACAACGGGGTCCTTCTGGCCGTAGCCGCGCAGGGAAATGCCCTGCCGCAGCTGGTCCATGTTATCGATGTGATCCATCCACATCCGGTCCACGCACTTGAGCAGGCAGATGCGCTCCAGCTCACGCATGACCGGTGCGCCGTACCGCACCTCCTCTGGCCTGCAGGATCTGCATTCCGCGGTCGTAGAGCAGATCGGCGATGCCCTTCTGGGAGAGGCTGTCGTAGTCAGCAACAGTGTAGTGGAAGTCGGCGTCGGTGGTCAGCCAGCCCTGATAGTGGCGGCGCAGGGCACCAAAGTCCCACTCGTCCTTCACATCTCCGGCCAGGAACTGCTTGCAGCTGGAATCAATGTTCTCCCGCAGCATGTTGTGCATCTCGGTGCTGATATCCTCACCGTCCAGCACCTTGCGGCGCTGGCCATAGATGATCTCGCGCTGGCGGTTCATCACATCGTCGTACTTCAGCACGTTCTTACGGATCTCAAAGTTGCGGCCCTCCAGCTTTTTCTGGGCGCTCTCCAGCGTATTGGTGATCATCCGGTTCTCAATGGGGGTATCCTCGTCCAGCTTGAGGGTATCCATCAGGCTGGAAACGCGGTCACCGCCGAACAGGCGCATCAAGTCATCTTCCAAGCTCAGGTAGAAGCGGGACGCGCCGGGGTCGCCCTGACGGCCTGCACGGCCGCGCAGCTGGTTATCAATGCGGCGGCTCTCGTGCCGCTCCGTACCGATGATGAACAGACCACCGGCCTTGCGCACTTCCTCTGCCTCGGCGCTGATGGCCGGCTTGTACTGGGCATACAGCTCCTCAAACCGTTTCCGCACCGCCAGGATCTTTTCATCGTTGGTGTCGCCGTGGCCGTCGGCCTCGGTCAGCAGGAGCTCCACCGCATTCGGGTCGGCATCCTGCGGCTTTTCGGGGTCGAGCAGGTTCTCACAGAAGTGTTCCCTGCGCATCTGGGCCTTGGCCATGAACTCGGCGTTGCCGCCCAGCATGATATCCGTACCACGGCCGGCCATGTTGGTGGCCATGGTGACGGCACCCTTTTTGCCGGCCTGCGCCACGATCTCAGCCTCACGCTCGTGGTTCTTGGCGTTCAGGACATTGAAATCGCGGGTGTACTTCTGCAGCATTCTGGCCAGCGTCTCGCTCTTCTCCACGCTGACGGTACCCACCAGCACCGGCTGGCCATTCTTATGGCACTCCATCACCTGCTCAATGACCGCCTTATACTTGCCGTTCACGGTCTTGTAGACGGCATCCGGGTAATCCTTGCGGATGTTCGGGCGGTTGGTGGGCACGGTGACGATGTTCAGGCCGTAGATCTCGGTGAACTCGGTGGCTTCCGTCTTGGCGGTACCGGTCATACCGGACAGCTTCTTGTACATGCGGAAGTAGTTCTGGAAGGTGATGGTGGCCAGCGTCTTGCTCTCGGCGGCGATCTTCACGCCCTCCTTCGCCTCGATGGCCTGGTGCAGCCCCTCATTGTAGCGGCGGCCGATCATGAGGCGGCCGGTGAACTCATCGACGATGATGACCTCGCCGTCCTTCACGACATAGTCGATATCCTTCTTCATGACGCCATAAGCCTTGATGGCCTGATCGATGTGGTGGGCCAGCGTCATATTCTCAGCGGCGGCAAGGTTCTCGATCTTGAAATATTCCTCCGCCTTCTTGATGCCCCCTTCGCCGTCAGGGTGCAGCTCTTGTGCTTTTCGTCCACGACGTAATCGCCGTCGGTCTGCTCGTCGGTCTCCACCTTGTCTTCCAGCTCCACCACCACGCTCTTGCGCAGGGTGCGGACGAAGCGGTCCACCTGGGTGTACAGGCTGGAGGAATCCTCGCCCTTGCCGGAGATGATCAGAGGGGTGCGGGCCTCATCGATCAGGATGGAGTCCACCTCATCGACGATGGCAAAGGCGTGGCCGCGCTGCACCATGTTGTCCTTATAGGTCACCATGTTGTCGCGCAGGTAGTCGAAGCCGAACTCGTTGTTGGTGCCGTAGGTGATATCGGCGTTGTAGGCACGGCGGCGGGCATCGCCATCGATGCCCTGCACGATCAGGCCGACATTCAGGCCCAGCCAGCGGTAGAGCTTGCCCATCCACTCGCTGTCGCGCTTGGCCAGGTAATCGTTGACGGTGACGATGTGCACGCCCTCGCCGGTGAGGGCGTTCAGGTAGTAGGCGGGCAGGGTGGCCACCAGGGTCTTGCCTTCACCGGTCTGCATCTCGGCAATGGAGCCGCGGTGCAGGGCAATGCCGCCCATGATCTGCACAGGGAAGTGCTTCATGCCCAGCACACGCCAGGAGGCCTCCCGGCAGGTGGCGAAGGCCTCGGGCAGGATGTCGTCCAACGTCTCGCCCTTGGCCAGCCGCTCTTTCAGCGCCGGAGTCTGGGCCTGTAAGTCGGCGTCGGACATTGCCTGATATTGGGGTTCCAGTGCCAGCACCTTTTTTGGTGAGGGGGTTGATCTTTTTCAGCTCCCGGTCAGAGAAGCTGCCAAAGAGTTTTTCAGCAAGGGACATTGTTACACCTCATCTATCAAAAATCGGGGCGGCAGGCCGCCCAACAGCGGAAAAAAACCACATACTGTTTATATGATACACCAAAGCTGAAAACCCGTCAAACCCGATGGGTGGATTTTATCCGTTTTTTGGGTGAACTTTCTGTTAATTTAGAAAAAACGACCCTCTCCGTCATTGCTGTGCCATGCCGCTTGCCGTGTTGCGGCGCGCGGCGGCGTGACAGAGAGGGTCATTCTTATACCAATGTCGCCCCCGGGCGGGGAACGTGCTCCGTCAGCAGGGTGTGCAGCTGTTCCGGCAGGGCGTAGAAATTGCCGTTGGTATATTCCCACGCCCCCACCGCAGCAAGAGCCGCCAGCAGAGCCAGCACCAACAGCGTCATGCACACCCGGCGCAGGGGATGCCGCCCGGGCTGAGGGCCGGGCAGAGCATCCTTTTTCGCAGCCCTGCGGGCAGGCAGGAAGCCTGTCCCCTCAGCCTGAGGCTTGTTTGCCGCCGTGCGCCGGATAATATCCAGCAACCAGAGGGGCGGGGTTCACCCCCGCCGGGACGGTGCGCAGAAAGCAGCCCTTCCTGCAGCTGAGCACCAGCACACAATCATTTTCCCGCTCGGCACAGGCGGCAGAGAGATCTGCCCCCACCACACGGCGGGCAGCCTGAGCCCGGGCCAGCGCCTGCCGGAGCGGGTCGGTGCAGTCTTTGGGCAGACGGGCACGCTTTTTTCGATCAGCGGGCCGGTCTTGGGGTTGGCATAGCTCACCGCACCAAAATCAAAGACCTTCTCGGCTCCGGGCAGGTTCTCGAGCCGGGCTTCCAGCAGGGCACCGGCGGCGGCATCCGCGCAGATAAGCAGCTTATCGTGCCGTTCCAGCGCCTCCACCACGGCGGCAGGCAGAGTGGTCTCCCCTGCTCCGTACAGGTCTGCCGAAAACGCCTGCCGCAGGGCCTGCGCGGCCTTTTTCAGCCCGGAAGGGCTCTGCGCCTGCAGCGCCACCAGCGTTTCCGCGCCCCGGCTCTTCCACTGGGCCGCGGCCCGCCACTGGGGCGGAAAGTTTTCCACCGTTTTGCCCACCGCTGTGGACTGCGCACCGAACAGCCGCAGCACACACCCGGTCTCCTGTTGCTGTGTCACCCTGCATTCCCCCCTGCCTTTTAGTGGCCCAGGAACACCTCGTTCAGCTTGTCCAGCGCTTCGGCGCTGTGCTGTGCGTTCCGGGCAAGGGGCTCTGTGCCTGCGGGAACTTTTCCCTGTGCCAGCCGCAGGGCCAGCTCCAGGGCGGCCTGCGCGGCGCGGGCACGCACCAATGCACGGTCGGGCCGGGAGACAGACAGCTTTTTCAGATACACCGTCTCCCCCCGGGCCGCGCCCAGATACACCGTGCCCACCGGGCGAAGGGCATCTCCGCCGGTCGGCCCGGCCACGCCGGTCACGCTGATGCCGATCTCAGCACCGGCGGCCTGCGCGGCCCCCAGCGCCATCTGTGCGGCCACCGGGGCAGATACCACATTGTACTTTGCAATGACATCCGGTTCCACGCCCACCAGCCTGGTCTTTGCCGCCTCCCAATAGGTCACAAAGCCGTAGCCGAACACCTCGCTGGAGCCGGACACCGAGGTGATGCGCTCTGCGATCAGGCCGCCGGTGCAGCTTTCTCGGCAGTGGAGAGGGTGAGCCCCCGTTTTTCCTTCAGGGTGCGCACCAGCGTTTCTTCCAGCCCGGCTACATCCTCATCATACACCGCATCGCCCAGCAGATCATAGAACTTTTTGGCATATGCGCGGCACATTTTTTCGCCTTCCGCATCGGAAGCAGCCCGGGCCGTGATGCGGATCTCGCACTCGCCGGTCTTGCAGTAGATGGCGGCGGTGGGATTGGCGTTTTCCAGCAGATTCCGCACCTGATATTCCAGGTTGCTCTCGCCGCCCAGCACCCGGAGGGTGACGGAGTGGAGGGTGCAGTTCTGGCGCTCCATCAGCAGCGGGCGGACGCTCTCGGTCCACATGGCTTTCATCTCGGAGGGGACGCCGGGCATCAGCACGGCGCAATGGCCATCCTGCTCGAACCAGGCGCCGGGGGCGGTGCCGTGGTTGTTGACGATCTTATGGCCGTTGGTCGGCACCATGGCCTGTTTGCGGTTGTTGTTGGGGGTCGTCTCGCGGCCGGTGCGGGCAAAGTAGCTGGTGATCTTATCCCACTCGCTCTCGTCAAAGACCAGCGTATCGCCATAGCAGGCGGCAACGGTCTCCTTGGTCAGGTCGTCTGCCGTGGGGCCGAGACCGCCGGTGAATACCAGCAGGTCGCAGCGGTGCTTTGCCTCGTTGACAAAGTCCGCCAGCCGCCCCTGATTATCGCCGATGGTGCTCTCCCGCTGGACCGTGATGCCCAGCGCGGCCAGCTCCCGGCTGAGGTACTGGGCATTGGTGTTAAGAATGTTGCCGAGCAGCAGCTCGGTACCCACACTGATGATCTCTGCTGTCATGGACAAATCAACCCTCGAATTCTACCTGATCGGTGATGCGCACCCGGATGCGCTCGGTCTGCTCTGCGGCCTCGGCCTCCAGCGCGGCAAGGCCGGGCATGGCAGCTTCGGCGGCAAGGATCTCCTCCAGCTCGGGGCGGATCTTCGGGTGTGGCGGGGTGAAGATGGTGCAGCAGTCCTCATAGGGCAGGATGCTGGTCTCAAAGGTATTGATATGGCGGGAGGTCTCGATGATCTCGGTCTTGTCCATCCCGATGAGGGGGCGGAGGATGGGCAGGTCCTGTGCAGCATCGGTGCACTGCAGCGCCTTGACGGTCTGGCTTGCCACCTGTGCCAGACTTTCGCCGGTGACCAGCGCTTCACAGCCCTGCTTTTTGGCAATCACGTTTGCAATGCGCATCATGCTGCGGCGCATCAGGACGGTGAACAGCACGTCCGGAGCGTTGTCCCGGATGTACTCCTGCGGCTTGGTGTAGGGCACCACAAAGAGGTTGGTGCTGCCGGTATAGGGGGTGATGAGCTGGGCCAGAGCCTTTACCTTGAGCTTTGCGCGTTCCGAAGTGTACGGCGGGGACGCAAAATGGATGTGGTCGAGACCGAGGCCTCGCTTTGCCATCCGGTATGCCGCCACAGGGCTGTCGATGCCGCCGGAAAGCATGTTGAGCGCGCGGCCCGAAGTGCCGACAGGCAGGCCGCCCTCACCGGGGTATCTTCGGGCCGTGGATATACGCGCCGTAATCCCGGATCTCCACGATGACCTTGAACTGGGGGTTCTTCACATCCACCCGCAGGTAGTTGTGCAGCCCCAGCAGGTAAGCGCCCAGTTCCCGCATCAACTCAGGGCTGGTCATGGGGTAGGTCTTATCGGAACGGCGGGCCTCCACCTTGAAGGTCTTGATGCCGTGGAGGCTGTCGCCCAGATACTCCTCCGCCGTCTGGCAGATGGTGTCGAAGTCCTTCTCGCAGACCACGGCACGGCTCAGCGCAGCCAGACCGAACACAGTGCTCACCCGCTCAAAGGCCAGGTCCATGTCGATGTCCTCTTCCTCCGGCTCCATGTAAAAAAGGTGGACTGGGTGCAGTAGACCTTGAACTTGCCCACGGTCTTGAGCCGGTAGCGCAGGATCTTCATCATAGCCGACTCAAACTGGTTGCGGTTCAGGCCCTTCAGGGACATCTCGCCCTGATAGCCCATAATAATTTCACGCATAGAGTTCTCCTTAATTATAGCTGGCTCACCCTCTCCGTCAGCGCTGACGCGCTGCCACCTCCCCCAAAGTGGGAGGCCTTGGCATTCCACGCAAAGTTTCCGGTTTTGTCAAGAGCTCCCCCTTTGGGGGAGCTGGACGCGGAGCGGCCTGAGAGGGTGAGGATGCTTTCCTTTTTTACTTTTTTGATTCTCTGCAAATGCTTCATGCCGTCTTCAAAGGCGTTGAGGAACGCGTCCACATCCTCGGAGGTGTTGTCCGCACAGAAGGACACGCGGATGGCCGTATCAATGGCCAGCGGGTCCCTGCCCATGGCGGCAAGGGTGTGGCTGGGTTGCTGCCCCCCGGCCGCAGGCACTGGCCGAGGAGACATAGACCTGCTGCTGTGCCAGATGGGCCAGCATCGTCTCACTCTTGATGCAGTTCTCGCTGAAATTCAGCACCTCAGGCACCGCATTGTCCGGGCTGTTGATGACCACCTCCGGGAACGCTTTCAGCCCCTCCCGCAGGCGCAGGTTCAGGGTGCGCACAGCAGCATCCCGGCTCTTCATGGTCTTGTGCAGGCGGGTGGCCGCAGCGGCAAGGCCCAGCGCATAGGGCAGGTTCTCGGTGCCGGGGCGCTTCTCCCGCTCCTGCTCACCGCCCAGATAGGGCGGCTGGAACGCCTGCACCAGCCGGTCGCTCAGGTAGAGGGCGCCGACACCCTTGGGTGCGTGGATCTTGTGGCCGCTGACCGCCATCGTGTCGATGTTGTCCAACTTGATGGGGACGCGCATCCACGCCTGCACAGCGTCCACATGGACGATGGTGCGGCTGTTGCGGCGCTTGACCTCGGCGGCCAGACGCTCCACATCGTTGCGGGTGCCTACCTCGTTGTTGACCATCATGCAGGCCACGAGGATGGTATTCTTGTCCACATGCTCCAGCATCCGGTCGATGTCCAGCGTGCCGTCCGGGCCGGGATCCACCACGGTGACGTCATAGCCCATGGCGGCCAGACGCTCCAGCGGCTTCTGCACGCTGGGGTGCTCAAAGCCGGACACCACGATGCCCTTGCCGAATTTGCGGGTGAGCGCCGCGCCCAGCAGGGCCAGATTGTTGCTCTCGCTGCCGCAGGAGGTAAAATACAGCTCCCGGCTCTTGCAGCCCAGTGTGCGGGCCACGGCGGCGCGGGCGGCGTTCAGTGCTTCCTCGCTGCGGGCACCGGGGCCGTACAGGCTGGACGGGTTGGCCCAGTGCTCCCGCATGGCCTTGTCGATGACATCCGCCACCTCCGGGGCCACCATGGTGGTGGCGGCGTTGTCCAGATAATGCAATTCAGGGTTTTGCAGCATAAATTTTGATTCCTGCTTTCATCAACCCTCTCCGTCATTGCTTTGCAATGCCACCTCTCCCGAAGGGAGAGGCAATCCTGCCTCAATCTGAAATACAGCAAATCTGCATTCTATATCTGTCAGATGCATTGGCTCCCCCTTTGGGGGAGCTGGCGAGCGTAAGCGAGACTGAGAGGGCTTTATTTCATACTAAACCATGATGATTATACCACAAAGCATCTGTCGCCGTAAAGTAGCACGGCCCACTTGCACGGCCCCGCCGGGTGCTGTATAATGAGGGTAACGAACACAAAGAAAGCCGGGTGTTTTTATGGCCGATTATCAGGAATACCGCCGCCGCATCCTGCGCAAGCGCTGGCGCAGGAATTTTGCCGTTGCCGGGCTGCTGGTGCTGCTCATCCTGCTCAGCGCCGTGGGCCTGCTGTGGAAGCGCCTCCACCGGGAGCAGAGCCCTGCCGCCGTGCAGGGCCCGACCATCTTCCAGCAGGAGCTGCAGAGCAGCGAGTGGAACACCATCAGCTACACGCCCGCGCGGCGGCGGCTGACCGTGCAGACCACCTCTGCCGGGTCCACCGCCATGGATTTCCGGCTGGCCGCGCTGGACCGCACCACCGCCGTAGACCGCAGCTATTTTGCCAACGTCTGTTTTCTGGGTGACAGCCTGACGCAGGGGATGCAGATCTATTCCAGCGGCCTGCCGGAGGCCTCTTTCTGCGCCTACCGGGGCGCAAACCCCAGCGTTGTGGTCAATGGCACCACCTGCAAGCGCTCCGATGGCGGCACCGAGGTCCCCATGGAGGTGCTGACAGCCCGGCAGCCCCCGGTGCTGTATATCCTGCTGGGCACCAACGTGCTCAACCGGGACGGGGATTATTCCAGCTTTCTCACCTACTACCGGCTCATGCTGGATATGATCTCCCAGGCCTTGCCCAACACGCAGATCTACGTGCAGTCCATCACGCCTGTCCGGCCCGAGGTGCGCAACAGCCATCCCGGCCTGTACAAAGAGCGGCTGTGCGAGATCAACAATGAGCTGGCTGCCATTGCGCTGGAAAAGAACTGCGCTTTTCTGAACCTGTGGGAAGCTCTTGCCGACGACAATGGCGACCTGAAAGCCGAAATACGCCCAACCTGACGGCATCCACATCAAGCCCGAGGGCTACCCCGCCTGGGTGGAATATCTCGCCACCCACACCGTGGGCCAACAGACGGCTTAAGCTGAATACTCACATAGAAAAACCGCCCTTCCGGCACCAAACCGGAAGGGCGGTTTTGTCATACAAACAGGAACGGGGAACGGCATCTAAACCGTTCCCCATCGATTGGTATTTGGCAGGCGTGGCGTTCTCCTGCATCTCTCGGAGCCTAAGCCCCTGTCGGTACCAGCGGCGTGTGGCTGCCACGAAATTGACCACCTCAAACACCTTTCTTATCCTATGTTTAGGATACCACATTTATCCCTTTTTGTAAAGTATCTCACTCTGACGCAAAAAGACGGCGGAAGCGTTTCTGGCTGATGCTCCACATCGTGATAATAGAGTTTTTGTATTCTTCCAGATCACTGGAAACTTTCAGCCTCAGAATAATTTCTGCATAACATCTTATAGTTGATTTGTATGATAGAAAAGGGAGAGTGGCCTAACACAGGGATTTCATAGAATGGTATTTTTGATTTGCCAAACAATAAAACTAAATGTTTTCATTGTTTGACCCGGCCAAGGCAATCAAGTAAGATTTCCGTTATATCTTTTGTTGCTATCGCCGGTTTGTCACTCATAATTTCCCAAACAGGGTCATTGCTACATTCTCCAGAAAAATATTTTCGGGCGCATTCTACTACACCCTTTATATTTTTTGTGTTCAACATAACATCAAAAAAGCTTCATCGAAAAGAAGCATATCATATTTTGTAGGTTTCTCTTCTTTAAGGTCAACCTCAAAAAGTCGAATTTGCGCTCTCTCTTCTTCCGATTTCTGAGCCCAGCCAGCTTCATATAACACTTTATAATATTCAATATTGTCGAAATAGTAGCTGCAATTTAAACGGCTTGGAAGAAAAAAGAAAATTCGGTTTCTCTTATAAATTCAAAGATTCCTTCAACACACCATTTTTTACATATTCACGCCATTCATCATCTTGCAATTTCATCGACGCAATCGTTGTTTCGAGACACTGTTCAGATTGTTCTAATGTGCTGATAACCTCTCTACAACGAATTTCATTTCTCTTGTATCCAGCTTTTAATTTATCCCCAACTTGTAGTGTCTGACTCATGTGGTAAACTTTCATCTTTTTCTCCACCGCGTCCGATTTGTTGAGCTAAAAAGTCCCATACCCAGCACCTTAACGGTGCGGACATGGGACTTCATATTTTCTCAATCAGAACAGCCCCGTAATCTTGCCATCGGCATCCACGTCGATATTGACAGCGGCGGGCTTTTTGGGCAGGCCCGGCATGGTCATGATATTGCCGCAGATGACCACCACGAAACCGGCACCGGCAGCAAGGCGCACCTCGCGCACCTCCATGGTAAAGCCGGTGGGGGCACCGGTGAGCTTGGCGTTATCGCTGAAACTGTACTGGGTCTTGGCGATGCAGACCGGCAGGTCGCCGTAGCCCAGCTCGGTCAGTTCGGCCAGCGTCTTGCTGGCGGCGGCGCTGAAATTCACACCATCGGCACGGTAGATCTTGGTGGCGATGGCCTTGACCTTCTCCTTCAGGGGCATATCCAGCGGGTAGGTGTACTGGATGGGGCGGTCCTCCATGATGTCCAGCACCTTCTCGGCCAGAGCCTTGCCGCCCTCGCCGCCCTTGGCGAACACCTCGCTCAGGACGCAGGGCACACCCTGCTCGGCACAGACCTGCTCAACGTATGCCTGCTCTTCCGGGGTATCGGTGGGGAAGGCATTGATGGCCACCACCACAGGCAGACCGAAGCCATTTTTCAGGTTGTCGATGTGGCGCACGAGGTTGGCGGCACCAGCCTTGACGGCTTCGAGATTCGGCTGGCTCAGGTCAGCCTTTGCCACGCCGCCGTGGCTCTTGAGGGCACGCACGGTCGCCACCAGCACGCAGGCGCTGGGCGCGATACCCGCGTAGCGGCACTTGATGTCCAGGAACTTTTCTGCGCCGAGGTCGGCACCGAAGCCCGCCTCGGTGATGACGTAGTCGGCCAGAGAGAGGCTCAGCTTGGTGGCCATGACGCTGTTGCAGCCGTGGGCGATGTTGGCAAAGGGGCCGCCGTGGATGATGGCGGGGTTGTTTTCCAGCGTCTGAACCAGGTTCGGGTCAAGGGCGTCCTTGAGCAGCGCGGTCATGGCACCGGCAGCACCGATCTCCCCGGCGGTGACGGGCTTGCCGTCGTAGGTGTAGGCGCACACGATCTTGGAGAGACGCTCCTTCAGGTCGGAAATGCTGGTGGCGAGGCAGAAGATCGCCATCATCTCGCTGGCAACGGTGATATCAAAGCCGTCCTCACGGGGGGTACCGTTGACCTTGCCGCCCAGACCGTCCACGATGAAACCGCAGCTGCCGGTCGGTCGTTCATATCCATGCAGCGCTTCCAGGTGATGCGGCGGGGATCGATGTTCAGGGGGTTGCCCTGCTGGATGCTGTTGTCGATCATGGCGGCCAGCAGGTTGTTGGCCGTGCCAATGGCGTGCAGATCGCCGGTAAAGTGGAGGTTGATGTCCTCCATGGGCACCACCTGGGCGTAGCCGCCGCCGGCAGCGCCGCCCTTTACGCCGAACACGGGGCCAAGGCTGGGCTCGCGCAGGCAGAGCATGGTCTTTTTGCCCAGTGCGTTCATGGCATCGGCCAGACCTACGCTGGTGGTGGTCTTGCCCTCACCGGCAGGGGTGGGGCTGATGGCAGTCACAAGGATCAGCTTGCCCTGCTTGGACGCCTTGTGGATCAGGCGGTGGTTGATCTTGGCCTTGTAGCGGCCATAGGGGATCACGTCCTCGTCGGCAAGGCCCAGCCGGGCGGCGATCTCGGTGATGGGCTTCATTTTGGCTTCCTGTGCGATCTCGATATCAGACTTCATGCTCAAATCCTCCCTGAAATGCAAAAAAGGACAGCTTTGCGCACCAATAGCGCAAGGCTGCCCAGAACGGTCGGCGTAACAAAACCCGGTTCTGTCTGCACTGTGGTGCTCCACAACGTTCCGTCAGCAGGCAAACCCGTTCTTCTGGGTCAAAGATATCACATCTGCCCGTGGTTTGTCAAGCAGAAACTGTCCGCAAAGAAAAAATCTGCCTGTACGGCCCCTGCGGCTTGCATCCATCCTGCCAGATGTGTTATACTAAAGTGAATCAAACGACAGGGAGGCTTTCACGATGGCATATACACCGAAACTGACTTATAAAGGCAAGCCCCTCGTCCGCAAGGACAACGAGCTGTATTACGGCCGTATGACCGACCCCTATGTGCTGCGGATCTGCAGATCCTGAGCACCAAATCCGTGGGCGGCATGGACGTGGCCGATAAGGTACACATTCAGGTCTTTTCCACCAACGACAGCCTGGCCCCTGAGGCCCGCGTGTTCCGCCAGACCACCAAGCACGGCCTGTACAATGCGCTGGACATTGGCAGCATCTGGCTGCAGAAGGCAAACGAGACCCGCTGAATCAAATTAAAATGAACAATGCCGGACAGTCTGCGGACTGCCCGGCATTGCGTTTTTTATAAGGAATTTTATTTTGTAGTTGCAATTTTGGAAAATCTGCGGATTTTCCAAAATTGCCTTTCGCGAGTGGGTCGTAATCAGCAGCAAAAAGTGCTATTTCCTGGATCCCATTTTCACAAGAATAAGAGAAAATCTTACTCTTCGGTCACCTCAAAGTCCAGCGGCTCGCCGCAGCCGGGGCACTTGGGTGCGCCATCCAGCAGCTCGTCCTCTTCAAATACGGCGGTCTTTCCACAGGCGGGGCAGGTCACCTCGTACTGCACGGGGGCGTCCTTGGCTTCGTCCTCGTCGCCTTCCAGCGCGACCTCAAAAGTCACACCGCAGTGGGCGCAGTTGGCTTCGCCTGCATCCAGATCATCCTCGCTGACGTAGACAGTCTCGCCGCAGGCGGGGCAGGCTACCTCGTAGAAGGGCTCGCTGGCGATGTCGTCATCTCCCGCATCCTCATCCTCGTCCGGTATCCTCTTCGGCTCGTCGTCGTCCTCGTCCTCGGCATCCTCGTCCTCGTACAGGTCGGCTTCCAGATCCTCCAGCTCATCGCTCAGATCGTTGATCTGGTCGTAGGCGTGGGAAAGATCCTCGTCCATGGCGGCAATGGCATCGGCCATCTCGCCCAGCAGAGCGGCCATGGCCTTGATGATCTTACCCTCTTTGGTGCTCTCATCCACGCCCAGACCGTCCACTAAGCCCTGCAGGTAGGCTGCTTTCTTGTTCAGTTCCATCTGAAATGCCCTCCTTATTTGTAATACAAAAACCGGGCAAACGGTTGCCCGCTGCCCGGTATGCGACAAATGATCAGACGCGCTCCATATACTCGCCGGTGCGGGTATCGATGCGGATGTGATCGCCCTCGTTGATGAACAGAGGCACACGAGATCTCGGCGCCAGTCTCAACGGTAGCGGGCTTCAGGGTGTTGGTGGCAGTGTTGCCCTTGACACCCGGCTCGGTCTGGGTGACTTCCAGCTCGATGAAGTTGGGGATCTCGACGCTGAACACCTTGCCCTTGTAGCTCAGCAGCTTGCACAGCTCGTTCTCCTTGCAGAACTTGAAGTTATCGGGCACATCGGAAGCGTTGACGGGGATGTCATCGTAGGTCTCGTTGTCCATGAAGTGGTACAGATCGCCGTCCTCATAGCTGTAGGTCACATCCTTACGCTCGATGAAAGCCTGAGGGAACTTAGCGGTGGGGTTGTAGCTGGTCTCGACCACAGAGCCGGTGATGACGTTCTTGGTCTTGGTGCGGACAAAGGCAGCGCCCTTGCCGGGCTTGACGTGCTGGAACTCAACGACCTGAAGAACCTGGCCGTCCTGCTCAAAGGTCACGCCATTGCGAAACTCGCCTGCAGAAATCATAGGAATTCCTCCATTAGTTTAATGTCTCAGATGCATTACGCATATCTCTATTTATTTTACCCAATCTGTCCCTGTTTGGCAAGGGGTTTGGGCAAAAAACGATGAAAACAGAAAAATATTTCATAAATCCGGACAACATGGGCCTTTCACGGGCAGGGGCAGCGGGGAGTTTCTCCAGAGACGATAAAAACAAAAAAAAAGTTACGCATTCCTGCGCGGTACATTTGCTGCATCGTCTGCGCGTCCTCGGCCTGTGTGCCCGCGCTCTCACAGATGACCACCGGCGTCAGCTGACGCTCTGCCAGCAGCTCCATCAGGGGCTGGGGCTCCGGGCCGAACTGAGTATCGGCAAAGGTCCAGTGGCGCTTTTCGCCGCCCGCCGAGTACTCGATGCGGGAAAAGTGCACATGGAACTGCCGGGCACGGTCATCGCCCAGCACCTCAGCCATGCGGTCGAGAATGGCGGCATAGTCCGCCTTGGTCTGAATACCGCCCAGCGTCCGGGCGTTCAGGTGGCCGAAGTCGATGCAGGGCGTAATGCGCTTGTCCACCCCGCAGAGGGCCAACACCTCGTCCAGCGTACCCAGCTGGCCGATTGCCCATGGTCTCCGGGCAGAGAGTCATATCCTCAAAGCCTGCTTCGTCCAGCGCAGCCACGGCGCGGCGCATGGTATCCAGCGCTTTTTCCAGGGCGGCTTCCCGGCTCTGTTTGCCGCAGCTGCCGGAGTGGAAGATGACCCGCCTGCCGCCCAGCGCCCTGCAGACCGCCGCGCTCTGCAGCAGATAGTTGACGCTGTTGAGCCGCTTTTCCTCGTCCAGGCTGGAGGCACTGATATAGTAAGGCGCGTGGACGCTGAACAAGATCCCCCGGGCGGCGGCATCGTCAGCCATCTGCCGGGCCTTGTCCAGCCCCAGCCGGACTCCATGGCCGCACTGGTATTCAAAGGCATCCAACCCCATTTTTTCGGTATAGGCCGGAATGTCCAGACTGTTCTTATACCCCATGGCCGTGAAGCTGTCGCTGGTGCCGGCAGTGCCGAACCGGATATGCCACTCGCTCACAGCGTCTTCCCTCCCCGGTCATAATACTCCTGCCAGTGGCGCTTTTCCCACTTGCGCTTGAGGACGACCTGTGCGCCCAGGATCCGGCCCCCGGGGAATCACCACTCAGGCCGGGGATACCATAGAGGGCCGCAGCCATCCGGTCCGCATAGAGCTGGTCGCCCACCATGGCCATCTCCCTGCGCTTGACGCCCATCCGGCGGCGGGCCACCATCAGGGCAAAAGGCAGGGGCTTGGCCCAGCGGTAGAGGTAAGCCAGCCCCAGCTTTTCGGCAAAGGGGCGCACCCGCTTTTCGGCACCGTTGGACACGATGGTGAGCCTGACACCCGCCCTGCGCATAGTTTCCAACCACACGGCCACATCTTCCGGCAGCTCCTGACTGCGGTCGGCGGTGAGGGTGTTATCGATATCCAGCACCAGCGCATGGATGCCTTTGGGCCAGCCACTCCGGCGTGATGTGGGTGACATCCTTGAAAACATATTCGGGGGTAACTAACATAAGAACCCTCTCTTTTCGCCTTTCACAGGCTCACCCTCTCAGTCTTCGCGTCCAGCTCTCCCAAAGGGAGAGCCTCTGGCGAAACCAATAACTTTGCACGGATTGCCAAAGCCTCTCCCCCCTTGGCGAGAGGTGGCATTGGCGCAGCAATGACGGAGGGGCGAATCTTTATAAATAAAATAGGAGAGCCTGCGTTTCAGGCTCCCCTACATCGGCGTTAGCAACGCGTATGAAATCTAAAGCAACAGCGACTTCAAGTGGTTAATTACTTGAACTTGCGCTTGCGGGCTGCTTCGGACTTCTTCTTGCGCTTAACAGACGGCTTCTCGTAAGCCTCGCGCTTACGAACCTCTGCGAGCACACCGCTGCGAGCAGTGCTGCGCTTGAAGCGACGCAGTGCGCTTTCCAGCGACTCGCCCTCTTTAACACGAATTTCCGACATCTTATTCCCTCCCTTGGACCGTGAGGCAGGAATTTCGTTGTTACATGGTAACTAACAGTAGACAGTATAGCGCATTTTATCCGGTTCGTCAACCTTTTTTTGAAAGTTTTTGCTCAAAACTTTTGAAAGATTTTTGAACAGACGCTCCCGGGTGTTTCCTGCGCTAAATCCGCCTCTGCGGGTGATGATATGTTCGCGCTTATTCAGCGGAGCAGCAGTTCTCAGCCCTTGGCAGCCAGATTGACCAGACGGCCCTTGACGTAGATTTCCTTGACCAGCTGCTTGCCTTCCAGCGCGGCAGCCACAGCGGGGTCTGCCTTGGCGGTGGCAATGGCATCCTCAGCGGTGATGTCCGCGGCCACCTTCAGGCGTGCCTTCACCTTGCCGTTCACCTGCACGGCGATCTCCACAGCAGCCTCCACACACTTGGCTTCCTCGTAGGCAGGCCACGGATAGTAGGCCAGCTGCTCGTCGTGGCTGTGACCCAGCTTCTCCCACAGTTCCTCGGTCATGTGGGGAGCGAAGGGGTTCAGCAGCTGCACCAGCGTCTCAAACTCGGCCTTGGTTGCGCCGCCGTTGTCATACATGGCGTTGACCAGCGTCATCAGCTGGGCAATGGCGGTGTTCATCTTCAGGCTCTCGATATCTGCGCTGACCTTCTTGATGGTCTGGTGCATCAGGGTCTCCATGGCGGGGCGGTAACCTTCGCCCTCCACCAGCTTGTCGCTCAGTGCCCACACGCGGTCGAGGAAGCGGTTGCAGCCCGCGATGGCAGAGGTCTGCCACGGTGCAGCCTGCTCAAAGTCGCCCATGAACATCTCGTACAGACGCATGGTGTCGGCACCGTACTGGTCCACCACCTCGTCGGGGTTGATGACGTTGCCAAGGCTCTTGGACATCTTCACGATGGGATGGCGTGCCATCTCGCCGTACTTCTCTTCCAGTGCCTTCTCGGCGGCCTTCTGGCTGCCGTACTCCTTGAGCAGCTTCTCCTGTTCCTCGGCGGGCAGGTTGACAAAGCTGTGGGGATTCAGGCCAAGGATCATGCCGTGGGCAGTACGCTTCTGGTAGGGCTCTGCCGTGGGCACCACGCCGATATCGTACAGGAACTTATGCCAGAAGCGGCTGTACAGCAGGTGCAGGGTGGTGTGCTCCATGCCGCCGTTGTACCAGTCCACCGGAGACCAGTATTCCAGTGCTTCCTTGGAGGCCAGAGCATCCTTGCAGTGAGGGTCCATATAGCGCAGGAAGTACCAGGAAGAACCTGCCCACTGGGGCATGGTGTCGGTCTCGCGGGTAGCAGGGCCGCCGCAGCAGGGGCAGGTGGTCTTGACCCAGTCCTTGTGGCGGGCCAGCGGGGACTCGCCGTCCGGGCCCGGCTCAAAGTCGGTGATGTCCGGCAGGGTCAGCGGCAGGCTGCTCTCGGGCAGGGGCTGCCAGCCGCACTTGTCGCAGTGCACCATGGGGATGGGCTCGCCCCAGTAACGCTGACGGCTGAACACCCAGTCGCGCAGCTTGTAGTTGACCTTATCACGGCCCTTGCCGTTCTCTTCCAGCCAAGTGATCATCTTCTTTTTGGCATCGACCACGGACAGGCCGTTCAGGAAGCCGGAGTTGACCAGCGTGCCGGTGGCCACATCGGTAAAGGCAGCCTCATCCAGAATTGGACGGGGTATTGCCCTTTACCACCTCGATGATAGGCAGACCGAACTTTTTGGCGAACTCCCAGTCACGGGTATCGTGGCCGGGCACCGCCATGATGGCGCCGGTGCCGTAGGTGGCCAGAACGTAGTCGGAGATGAAGATGGGGATCTCGGTCTCGTTGACCGGGTTGATGCCCATGACGCCGTCCAGCTTGACACCGGTCTTTTCCTTGTTCAGTTCGCTGCGCTCAAAGTCGCTTTTGCGGGCTGCCTCGGCCTGATAGGCCTTGACGGCATCGGCATTCTTGAGGATGCCCTTGTCCAGCCACTCCTTGACCATAGCGTGCTCCGGGGAGATGACCATGTAGGTAGCACCGAACAAGGTATCGCAGCGGGTGGTGTACACGGTCAGGGTGTCACCGGCGGTGGTGCCGAAGTTGACCTCTGCGCCGTGGCTGCGGCCGATCCAGTTCTTCTGCTGGGTGGACACGCGCTCGATGTAATCCAAGCCATCCAGACCGTCGATCAGCTTATCGGCATAAGCGGTGATCTTGAGCATCCACTGGCTCTTGACGCGGTGCACCACCTCGCTGCCGCAGCGCTCGCACACACCGTTGACCACCTCCTCATTGGCCAGCACGCACTTGCAGCTGGTGCACCAGTTGACGGACATCTCCTTTTTGTAGGCCAGACCGTGCTTGTACAGCTGCAGGAAGATCCACTGGGTCCACTTGTAGTACTCGGGGTCGGTGGTGTTGATCTCACGATCCCAGTCAAAGGAGAAGCCCAGCGCCTTGAGCTGGCTGCGGAAATGATCCACGTTGCTCTTGGTGACGATGGCCGGGTGGATGTGGTTTTTGATGGCGAAATTTTCGGTGGGCAGGCCGAAGGCATCCCAGCCCATGGGGTACAGCACGTTGTAGCCGTTTTTACGGCGCTTGCGGCTTACCACGTCCAGCGCGGTGTAGCTGCGGGGATGGCCGACGTGCAGGCCTGCACCCGAGGGATACGGGGAACTCCACAAGGGCATAGAACTTGGGTTTTTTGTGGTCGATCTCGACATGGAAGGTCTTTTCGTCCTCCCACACCTTCTGCCACTTGGCTTCAACAGCCTTGTAATCATACTTCATGTTTGTAATCAGCTCCAGACTTTAACCAAAATACCGTTGCTTGGGGGCGTATGCTTTTAAGGTACTTCCGGTATAAACCCTCTCAGTCAGGGCATTCGCCCTGCCAACTCCCCCAAGGGGGCGTTTTTGCCAACTTTCCCTATTGCGCCGCAATAACAAAGAGGACTTTTACCGAAGGTAGACCTGTTTGCCTTAATTATTCAATGCTGCTATCCGGGGTCAGGTACTCCGAGATGTCCACCGGCTCGCCGTCTGCCCACAGGTGCTCCAGATCATAGTAAGCGCGGCTGTTGGGCACAAAGACGTGCACGATGACGTTGGAGTAATCCAGCAGCACCCAGTTCTTGGTGTCGTGACCCCTCAACGCTGTAGGGTTCCAGACCCTTCTGCGAAAGCTCGTACTCCACCTCGTCGGCCAGAGAGGCCACCTGCGTGGTGGAGGTACCGGAGGCGATGACGAAGTAATCGGTGAGGACGGTCAGGCTTTCCACCTTGAGCACCCGCACATCCTGTGCCTTCTTCTTGTCCAGGATCTTGGCGATCTCAATGGCAAGCGCCTTGCTGTCGTTGAAATTATCCATGTGTTTCTCCCTTCTGTCGGAACATCCCTGCACCCGGTGTGCAGGGCATTGTTTTTGTTGTTACTGTCCGGTGCCCGCTGCCTGACCATCGGTGGTCACAGCGCCGGAAAGGTCGGTATCGCCGCTGAGGATGGCGTCGTCGGATTCCTTATCGATGCGTCCCATATACTGCACGTTGGCATCGGTAGATGCGCTGCCGTGGGGCCACTGGTCGGTGACCATGTGCAGCTCGCTTACCTCCACCGGGCCGGTGTAGGTGCAGAAATACTGATTGAGCAGGTTTGCGATGGAGCCGGCATCCGGCACCACGCAGGAGTAGCCGGCAAAGGAGTCGGTCTTGCCCACGTTGGGCACGCCCATGAACACCGGCGTCTGCGCCAGAATGATGTTGGAGCTGTCGATCTTGAGGAAGGACGCCAGCAGCTTTGCGATGGTGGTGATATCCATATCCGTGTGGATATAGTCCTTGAATATCAGCGGCAGCTGGTTCAGGATATCGGTAATGCCCATGGCGCGGGCGCGCTTGAACAGACCTGCGTAGAAGTAGCGCTGCATATTCAAGCGGTCGATATCGGAGTTTGCATAGCCGTCGCCGTGGCGGCAGCGCACAAAGAACTCCGCCGAGGCACCATCCAGATTTCGGTAGCCCTTCAGCAGCTTACTGCCGCCGTAGGACATATCCCGGGGGATATACACCTCGATGCCGCCGAAGTTATCCACCATTTCCACCAGCGCCTGCATATCAATGGTGACATAGTAGTCGATGGGCAGGTGGTACTGGTCGTAGATGACATCTGCCAGCGCGGCAATGCTGCCGCCGTTGGAAAGCGCCACCGAGTTGATCTGGTAGTTGGAAACGGCATAGGTCTTGCCGTTGGAGAGGGTAAGCTTGCGGTTCTGGGTGGCCACCAGCGTGTTGCGGGGGATCTGCAGCATCCGCAGTGCACCGCCCTTGATATCGAACTGGCAGTACAGGATCATATCCGTCATGCCGTCGTTGGAGCTGGTGTCGCTGTAAGAGCGTCCCTCTTCAAAGTCGATGCCGCAGACCAGAATGTTGACCACATCGCCCTTGTACTCTTCGGCGGTCTGGATCTCCTGTACGATGGAGGGGGCACTTTCCGCCGGGCGGATACTGTCCTCCACCTTGTTCACAAGGCTCACACCGTACACCACCACACCGGAGATCACGGCGATCACTCCCATCACAATGGCAAAGGGCAGCCACAGCGGGGTCTTTTTCTTCTTTTTGCGGCGGCGCGGTGCGTCATTCCCGCCCATGTCGGGCTGTGCCGGGCGGCGGGGCGGGGCAGCGTGCTGTGCCCCGGCGGTGCTGCGGGTGTTCTGCTCCGGGGCAGCCTGCGGGGCGCGCGCCGCCTGACCCGGGCGGCCGAGTGAGCGGTCTGTATTGATATGGCGTGGCGTTTGGCTCATGCTTTTTGTATCCTCCAGCTTTTCACTGCTCTGCAGAGTTTTTCACCTGCAGACCTGTCATATCCTTCAGTATAGCATGGTACGGCAAAATCTGCAATTGTTTTATCCGGGGATGTCCGGAACCATTTTTAATCGGCGTCCGGCTCTTCACCCTTCATTCTGCCCGCTGTGCGCTAAGATATCCTCGTAGGCGGCCTTGCTTTCGGGGTCTAAGGGCTTGCCCTCGGACAGCACAAAACCGTTCGTCTGCCGGAGCGCTACCAACATGGCTGCGTCCAAGTCCTTCATTTCCAGCTTGCGCAGCTTTTCTACCCCGGGGCCAGTCCCGCTCGGCACTGGTCATATCGGCCAGATACAGGATCTTGTCCAGCTGGGTCATGCCCGCCTTGCCTGCGGTATGGCAGGCAATGGCGCTGAGCACGGCTTCGTCCGTAACGCCCCACTCGGTACGCGCCAGAATGGCGGCACAGATGCCGTGCCACACCGGCGTGGGGCGTGCTTCGCCGCCCTGCGCGTATTCCGGGTGCGCCTGCATGATGGCGCGCATCTCGTCCTTGGGCAGTTCCTTGGCGGCATCGTGCAAAAGCGCCGCCAGTGCGGCCTGCTCCGGGTCGGTGCCGTAGTGCTTGGCCAGCTTGACGGCCATTTTTTTCACGTTGATGGTGTGCTCGTAGCGCTTATCGCTCAAGCGGCCGCGCACAAGCTCCTTTGCCTGTTTCAGCTCCATTTATCTGCTACTTCCTTCTGTGTTCCGGTATAGTCCTTCCCGCCGGATGACGCTGCGCACTTCCTCCGGCAGTTCGGCTTCGCACTCCTCTCCGGCGGCAAGCCGGGCCCGCAGCTGGCTGCTTGCCATAGGCAGCGCCTGCACGGGGGCAAACAGGATGCGTCCGCCCGACGGGTCCAGCTGCTTTGCCTTTGCGTGCAGCGCCGGGGCATCGCCGATATCCCGGCTGGTGACCACCACCCGCGCAATGCGCAGGATATCCTGCCAGCGGTGCCAGCCCTCAAAGCTGAGCAGCATATCGCTGCCAATGGCAAGGTACAGCACAGCGCTCGGGTTTTCCCTTGCCAGCATTTCCAGCGTGAGCACGGTATAATTGCGGCTGCCCGCTGCGGCCTGCGCCACCTCCCAGCCGCTTACTTCCAGCGGCGGCATCCCGGGCTCTTGCGCCAGTGCCGCAAAGCACCGGCACATTTCCAGCCGCAGCGCACCGGAGGCATTCGTTCCCTGCTTAAAAGGAGAGGTGCCTGCCGGCATCACCACGATCTTATCCGGGCGCACGCGGTCTGCCGCTGCACGCAGGTTGTTCAGATGGCCGTTATGGGGCGGGTCGAAGCTGCCGCCATAGAGAAGATCTTCATCTTACTTCAGCAGGGCAGCGTAGGCGCTGTCCTTTTTCTTTTGCAGATACAGCACGAACTTGGAGCCGATGACCTGCACGCAGTCTGCACCGGTGGCCTCGGCCAGCATGGCAGCGGCCTCGCGGGCGTTGTACATACTGTTTTCCAGCACCTTGAGCTTGATCAGCTCCCGGGCATCCAGACAGTCCTTCACGCCCTGGATCAGGGTCTCGTCGATCTCGCCCTTACCCACGATGTAAACGGGGTCCATGGTATTTGCCTTGCCGCGCAGAATAGCGCGCTGTTTGCTAGTCAGCATAGTTTTTCTCCTTTATTTTCAATAGAACTTATTTTTTGTCTGTGAAATGAAACTGACGCAGTCAGTTTCATTTCACTCCCCCAGAAAGCTGGGCAGCTGCTTTTCCAGTTCCGCCAGCGCGTTGCCTCGGTGGCTGATGGCGTCCTTTTCGTCCGGGGTCAGCTGGGCGTAGCTGCGGTTCTCGGTGTTGGGGCGCTTGTCCGTTTTGCCCACGCCGCAGTCGGCGGGGATGAACAGCGGGTCGTAGCCAAAACCGTAGTCGCCGCACAGCCGCGTAAAGGCGATACTGCCCGGGCACTCGCCCATGCAGGTCAGGTGCCGACCGTCCGGCAGGATGAAGCATACCGCCGAGACGAACTTTGCCCCCCGCTGCCCGGCAGGCACCGCCTGCATGGCAGCCAGAAGCTTATCGTTGTTGGCCTCGTCATCGCCGTGGTGGCCGCAGTAGCGGGCGCTGTACACGCCGGGTGCACCGTCCAGCGCGTCCACACACAGGCCGGAGTCATCGGCGATGGTAGGCAGGCCGCTGGCCTTGCAGATGGTCTCTGCTTTGATGAGGGCATTCTCGGCAAAGGTGGTGCCGGTCTCTTCCGGCTCGATGGTGATGCCCAGCTCTTTCTGGCTGACCACCTCATGTCCCTGCGCTTCCAGAATGCGGCGCAGCTCGCGAAGCTTTCCGGCGTTGCCGGTGGCTGCACAAATTTTCATCTTGATACTCCTTCCGCTTTCAAAGCTCCCCCTGAGAGGAAAGACTCTCCCCGGCCGGGGAGAGATGGCGCGTCCAGCGCCAGAGAGGGGAATCTCCGTTTCCGCGCCGCTGTAAGCGGACGGAACGGTGAGAGGGTTTTGTTTTAATGCTTCCATTCACGAGGGAGCAGCTCTTCCACAAAGCCCTCCGGGGTGAAGGGCAGCAGGTCGTCGATGCCCTCGCCCACGCCGATAAAGCGTACCGGCAGGCCCAGACGCTGCTTGACCGCCACAACGCAGCCGCCCTTGGCGGTGCCGTCCAGCTTGGTCAGGATGATGCCGGTGGCATCGGCAGCCTTGCAGAACTCCTTGGCCTGACTGATGGCGTTCTGCCCGGTGATGGCATCCAGCACCAGCAGGGTCTCAAGGCTGGCTTCCGGGCTGGCCTTTTTAACGCTGCGGCTGATCTTGGAAAGCTCTGCCATCAGGTTTGATTTGTTGTGCAGACGGCCTGCGGTGTCCGCAATGACCATATCATAGCCGCGTGCGGTGGCAGACTTGACCGTATCAAAGATGACGGCAGCGGGGTCTGCGCCTTCGCCCGCACTGACGATGGGCACACCGGCGCGGCTTGCCCAGATCTCCAGCTGCTCGGCAGCGGCGGCACGGAAGGTATCACCGGCGGCCAGCATGACCCGCTTGCCCTGCCGGGTGTAATAATCGGCCAGCTTGGCAATACTGGTGGTCTTGCCCACGCCGTTGACGCCGATGACCAGAATGACAGCGGGCTTGCCGTCCAGCGCCATCTCGGCCTCCGGGGTCATCTCCTCGGCAATGATGTCGCGCAGGGCGTCTGCCGCCTGTTCGCCGGTCTTGAGGCCCTTGTCGCGCACACGGTCGCGGAGTTTATCCACCAGATGCACCGCCACCTCGCCGCCTACGTCGGCAAGGATCAGCTGCTCTTCCAGCTCATCGTACATGTCATCGTCGATGACGCTGCCGGTGAGCGTATTCATAATGCTGCCCCAGAAGCCGGTGCGGGTCTTTTCCAGGCCCGTTTTCATCTTGTCTTTTTCTTTTTTTCCAAATCCGAAGAACGCCATAGTGGTCCTCCTATCTATTTTCTGTTTATTTTATATCAGGAAACCAGCGTTGCGTCAACCTGTTCCAGATCCAGCTTGAGCAGCTTGGACACGCCGTCCTCCTGCATGGTCACGCCATACAGCACGTTGGCAGCTTCCATGGTGCCGCGGCGGTGGGTGATGACGATGAACTGGGTCTTATCGCTGATGCGGCGCAGATACTGGGCAAACCGCACCACGTTGGCATCGTCCAAGGCGGCTTCGATCTCGTCCAGAATGCAGAAGGGCGCGGGGTTCACCGCCAGAATGGCAAAGTAGATGCTGATAGCCACCAGCGCCTGCTCGCCGCCGGAGAGAGCTTCTAGATTCTTGATGACCTTGCCCGGCGGGGCTACCCGGATGCCGATGCCGCAGGCCAGCACATCGCTTTCGTCCTCCAGCACAAGGCTGGCTTCGCCGCCGCCGAACAGCTCGGTGAACACGCGGCTAAAGTTTTCGTTGATGGCACGGAAGCTGTCGGTGAAGATCTCCCGCATCTGGGCGGAAAGCTTTGCGATCATGCGGCTCAGCTCGTTGCGGCTCTCCTCCACGTCGGTCACTTGACGGGACAGATCATCGTAGCGGGCTTTGACTTCCTTATACTCCTCAATGGCGCTCACATTCACGCTGCCAAGGGCACGGATCTTGCCGCGCAGGTCGGCCACCTGTGCCCGCAGAGCGGGCAGGCTGTCGAACTCCACGCACAGCTGCTCCGCCTGACTGACCGAGAGCTGGTACTCGTCCCACAGCTTTGCCACGGTCTGGTCGTACTCGGTCTCGGCAGCAGCCTTGCGCTCGGCGAGACGCGCCATCTCCCGGCCCATCTCCTCGCGGCTGTCGGAGGCGGTGCGGGCTTTTGCCAGCGCTTCCGTTTCCTTCTGCTGGCAGGTAAGCCGCTTTTCGGTGGCTTCGCGGATGGCCTGCTCCTTTTGGGTGATGGTGGTCTGGCTGTCGGTCTTGGCCTTGCGGATGGCTGCGATCTCGGTGCGGCAGGTTTCGCTGCGGGCGGCAAGGGCGGCAAGGCTTTCTTCCAGCGCAGTGCGGCGGGCAGCGGCGTCCTTGGCACGCTGCTCCAGCGCAGCGATCTGGCTGTAAGCCAGCTCCGCATCCTTGCGGCGGGTCACCTGTTCCAGCCGCTTGGCGCTGAGCGCCTGTGCCAGCTGGTTCTGCTGGGTCAGAAAGCTGTCGCTGCCCTCTGCGATGCGGCTCAGCTCGGCAGTCAGCTGCTCGATCTGCGCCGTCAGTTCTGCCTGCTGCAAGGCAGCGGCATCGGCCTTGGCGCGGCTGTCGTTCAACGCAGCCTGCAAGGCGTCCATCTGCTGCTGTGCGTTCTGCACGGCAGTTTCCAGCTGGGCAGCGGCGGCTTCCAGCCGCTTCTGCTCCGCCTCTGCACGCACCCGGTCGTTGGCGGCAGTGATCTGCTCGCTGGCGGTGGCAGTCAGCTCTGCCTGCAAAGCATCTGCCTGCTCTTTGCACTGGTCGGTCTTTTCCTGTGCGGCAATACAGTCCTTTTGCAGCTTGGCCGCCTTCAGGCGCAGTTCTTCCATTTCCTGCTTGCGGGTGAACAGACCGGCGCTGCGCTGCACGCTGCCGCCGGTAAAGCTGCCGCCTGCATTGATCACCTGTCCGTCCATGGTAACCACCTTGTTGTGGTAGCCGTTGTCCCGCGCCACGCGGGAGGCTTCGTTGATATCCTCCACCACGATGATGCGCCCCAGCAGGTTCGAGACGATATTCTCGTACCGGGGGTCGGCCTGCACCAGCGCAGACGCCAGCCGTGCCGTGCCGGACAGCCGTCCCCGAAACACGCCGGGCTGCACGGTATCCAGCGGTAAAAAGGTGGCGCGGCCTGCATGGTCGTTGCGCAACAGGGCGATGGCGGCTTTCGCGGCGGCTTCGTTTTCCACCACGATGTTCTGCAATGCGCCGCCCAGCGCGGTCTCGATGGCAACCTCGCACCCGGGCTCCACCTTCAGGATAGTGGATACTGGCCCCAGAACGCCCCGCAGACGGCGGGCTCCGGCGGCGCGCATGACCGCGCGCACCGAGTTCTGGTAGCCGTCCATATTCTTTTCCAGCTCCCGCAGCACCGAAAGGCGCTGCCGGGCGGCATCCAGTTCCCTGCCCAGCCGCTGCTCGGCGGCATCGGCTTCGTCCAGCGCAGCCTTGCGGCTGCGCAGCTTGAGCTCCAGACCGGAGCGGATGTTGCCCAGCTGCTTTTCGTTTTCCTCCAGCGTCTGCCGGTATTTTACGGTATCGGCCAGATTCTGTCTTGTTTCCTCCAGCTGTGCAGCGGCATCCCGGGCGCTCTGTTCCAGCGCGGGCAGACGCTGCCGGGCGGTGTCTCCGGCGGCTTCGGCGGCAGCCTGTGCCACCTGTGCCTCAGTACGCTTTGCGGTGTGGTCGGCAAGCTCTGCCCGCAGGCTGTCCTTGCGGGCACCGCTGGCGGTGCTGGCATCTGCCAGCCGGGCAAGTTCGTCGTTCAGCGCTTCGATCTCTGCCGCAAGCTTTTCGCCCGCAGCTTCCATGGTCTTTGCCACGGCGCGGTGGCGCTGCAAGGCGGCATCCGCTTCGGCGGTGTCCTGCTGCCCGGCGGCGATTTCCTGCTGCAAAGAAGCCGCGCTCTCATCGTTGCGCAGAATATCGTTTTCCAGCACGGCGATGCGGCTTTCGGAGCCGCTGATCTGCTGGGTGATGCTGCGGATATCCCCATTCAGGCGCTCGACAGCAACCGTCAGCTGCTGTGCCTGCATACGGATCTCCTCAGCCTCCTGCTCGGCGGCTTTGGTTTCCCGGTCAAAACGCTCGTAGTCGGTCTGGGCGGTCTCGTAGTCCCGCACCTGCTGGCGCACAGCCTCCCGGGCACGGTGCACCCCATCGGTCCACAGGGTCACTTCCAGCGTTTTGCGCTGGGCGCTCAGTTCCAGAAACTTCTGCGCCTTGGCGCTTTCTTTTTCCAGCGGGCCCACCCGGCTTTCCAGCTCGCCAAGGATATCCCGCAGGCGCTCCAGGTTCTCGCCCGCTGCGGCCAGACGACGCTCGGCTTCGGTCTTGCGGTAGCGGTACTTGGCAATGCCGCAGGCTTCCTCAAAGATCTCGCGGCGCTCGCTGCTTTTGGCTGCCACGATCTCCGCAATGCGTCCCTGCCCGATGACCGAATATCCGTCCCTGCCGATGCCGGTATCCAGCAGCAGCTCGTACACGTCCCGCAGACGGCATACCTGCCCGTTGATGGTGTACTCGCTGTCGCCGGAGCGGTAGTATTTGCGTCCGATGGTCACCTCGTCCGCGTCCACATCCAGCGTGTGGGCGGTGTTGTCCAGCGTCAGCCGCACCTGCGCAAAGCCCATAGGGCTGCGCTTGCGGGTGCCGCCAAAGATGACGTCCTCCATTTTGCCGGCGGCACGCAGCTGGCGGGAACTGGTCTCGCCCAGCACCCAGCGCACCGCGTCCGAAAGGTTGGACTTGCCGGAGCCGTTGGGGCCCACCACGCCGGTGACGCCGGTATCAAAGCTGATCTTTACCTTATCGGGAAAACTTTTAAAGCCCTGGATCTCCAGTTCCTTGAATACCATTTACTTTTCCTTTATCACGCCCAGCAGCTTGAGCGCTTCCTTGGCGGCGCACTGCTCGGCGGCTTTTTGCTGCGTCCCTCGCCCCGCGCCACGCGGTCGGAGTTAAAGCGCACCGCCACCACGAAATGCTTGTCGTGATCCGGGCCGGACTCGCTTTCCACCACATAACTCAGGCGCTCTTCCGGGTTCTGCTGCACGATCTCCTGCAAACGGGTCTTGTAGTCCGCCTCAGCGTGCTTGCCCTCGGTGATGAAGGGCAGGATGAACTTGCGCGCCACCTCCATGCCGCCGTCCAGATACAATGCGGCAATAACAGCCTCGAAGGCGTCCGACACCACACTGGGACGGGTGCGGCCGCCGCAGCGCTCCTCGCCGCGGCCAAGGCGCAGATACTCGCCAAGGTCGATCTCCTGCGCAAACTGGAACAGTGCACTCTCGCTGACAAGGCTGGCGCGGATGCGGGTCAAGTCGCCCTCCGGGCGGTCGGCGTAGGCGTGGAACAGGTAGTCTGCGGATACGATCTGCAACACGCTGTCGCCCAGAAACTCCAGCCGCTCGTTGTGCTTGACCGGGGTGCGGCTCTCGTTGGCGTAGCTGGTGTGGGTAAGCGCGATTTCCAGCAGTTCCGGGTTTTTGAATTTGTAACCGATGATAGTTTCCAACTGATGGCTCATGGTCGTTTTTACTCCCTTTTATTCCTCAGTTTTCTGTGCTGCGGCCAGCTCGTCCAGTGCGGACTGCATGGTGCCGCACAAATCGTTCTCCACGCAGATCTTTGCCTGCCGGATGGCGTTTTTGATACCCTTTGCCTTGGAGGAGCCGTGTGCCTTGATGACCGGCTGCTTTGCGCCAAGGAAGGGCGCGCCGCCGTACTCCTCGCTGTCCATCTGGTGCTTCAGGTCGGTAACGCCGCCCTTGAGCAGCAGATAAGCCAGCTTGCCGCCAAGGTTTGCAAGGAACATCTGCTTGAGCATACCCAGCAGCATCTTTGCCACGCCCTCGGTCAGCTTGAGGATGACGTTGCCGGTAAAGCCATCGCAGACCACCACGTCCACCTCACCGTTGGGCACATCACGCGGCTCGATATTGCCCACAAAGCGGATGCCCGGGGTGGTCTTGAGCAGCTGGTGGGCGTCCCGCAGCACGGGGGTGCCCTTGCTCTCCTCGGCACCGTTGTTGGCCAGTGCTACGCTGGGGTTTTTGCGGCCTTCTACTTTGTTCACATAGCAGCTGCCCATGACCGCAAAAGCGGCCAGCATCTCCGGGCGGCACTCCACGTTGGCACCGCAGTCCAGCAGCAGATAAGCCTGCTGCTTTGCGGGCACCATGGTAGCCAGTGCCGGGCGCTTGACGCCCCGCAGGGTGCGCACGATGAGGCTTGCGCCAACGTGCAGCGCACCGGTGCTGCCGGCAGAGACAAAGGCATCGCCTTTGCCCTCCTTGAGCATATTCAGACCCACCACGATGGAGGAATCCTTCTTCTGACGGACGGCGCGGGCGGGCTCGTCGCACATCTCGATGGTCTCGGTGCAGTTCACCAGCTCGATGCCGTCCAGCGGAATATTGTGCTCGGCGGCGGTCTTGCGCACCAGCGCCTCGTTGCCCACGCCAATCAGCTGCACGCCGTACTCCTTGACGGCCTGTGCAGCGCCTTCCAGAACAGCCAGCGGGGCGTTGTCGCCGCCCATCATGTCCACAATGATCTTCATACCTGTTTTCTCCTTTCAGGTGGTTTGCCTTACAGAGCAGTTTCCTCCAGCCAGTGCTGGAAGCTGGCAACAGCGCGCTCGGCCTGTGCCATGTAACGCAGCCGCTTATCCCGGGGACGGGTCTCGGCGGGCAGCGGCGGCAGAATGCCCATGTTTGCGCCCATGGGCTGGAAGTTTTTGTTCTCGGTGGTCAGGTACTGCACCAGCGCACCGCACATGGTATCGGCGGGCGGCGGGGGCAGCTGTCTGCCCTCCAAGCGGGCGTAGAGATTGCGTGCTGCCAGCAGACCGCAGGCGGCGCTTTCCATATAGCCCTCAAAGCCGGTGATCTGCCCTGCAAAAAACACGTTGGGATGTGCTTTCAGGCACAGCTGGGCGCTGAGCACCCGGGGCGCATCCAGAAAGGTGTTGCGGTGCATCACGCCGTAGCGCACAAACTCCGCATTTTCCAGCCCGGGGATCATGCTGAACACCCGCTTCTGCTCGCCCCATTTGAGGTTTGTCTGGAAGCCCACGATGTTATACAGGGTGCGCTCCTTATTTTCTGCGCGCAGCTGCACATTTGCCCAAGGACGGTGGCCGGTGTTCGGGTCTACCAGACCCACCGGGCGCAGCGGGCCGAACCGCATGGTATCGGCACCCCGGGCAGCCATGATCTCAATGGGCATACAGCCCTCGTACACGGTGACGGTATCGGCCTTTTTGCCGTGGGCGTCCGGGTCGGGCTTCGTGCTCTGCTCGGCTCCGGTGTCAAAGTCATGCAGGGGGGCACGCTCCGCACTGGCAAGTGCGGCGTGGAAGGCCTCATATTCTGCCTTGTTGAAGGGGCAGTTCAGGTAGTCGGCCTCGCCACGGTCGTAGCGGGAGGCGGCAAACACCTTACCGTAGTCCAGACTTTCGGCGGTGACGATGGGGGCAACGGCATCGTAGAAGTGCAGCCGCTCGTCCCCGGTCAGGCGTCCGATCTCATCGGCCAGCGCGCCGTCGGTCAGGGGGGCCGGTAGCTACCAGAATGGGAGCGCTCTCATCGATGGTTTCCACCTGCTCCCGGTGGACGGTGATATTCTCACACTGCTCCACCATGCGGGTGACAGCAGCACTGAAGGCATCGCGGTCCACCGCCAGCGCGCCGCCGGCGGCCACGCGGGTCTCCTCGGCGGCGGTCAGCAGCCGGCTGCATGCGGCGCATCTCTTCCTTCAGCAGACCGGAGGCAGAGTCCAGCCGCTCAGCCTTCAGGCTGTTGGAGCAGATCAGCTCCGCAAAGCCCTCGCTTTTGTGGGCGGGGGAAAAGTGGACGGGCTTCTGCTCGTACAGTTCTACCTGCACGCCCTTGCCCGCCAGCCAGAGAGCCGCTTCGCAGCCCGCCAGACCCGCGCCCAGAATGGTTACTTTATATTCGTTCATTTAGTCTTTCCTTTAATCCTTTTTGGGCACCGGCATCTCAAAGCCGCAGCCCTCCTTGGCGCAGTACAGCTTGCCGCCCTTGCGGAACAGGGTGCTGCCGCACTTTTCGCACTTGGTGGCCACCGGCATATCCCAAGTCATAAAATCGCAGTCCGGGTAGCACTCGCAGCCGTAGTAGATGCGTCCCTTGGAGCTCTTGCGTTCCAGCAGACGTCCCTTGCCGCACTTGGGGCAGATGCCGCCGGTGTCCTTGACGAGACGCTTTGTGCCCCGGCACTCCGGGAAGCCGCTGCAAGCCAAAAACTTGCCGTACTTGCCCACCTTGATGACCATGGGACGGCCGCACAGGTCGCACACCTCGCTGGAGGGCTCGTCCGGCACCTTGACCTTTTTGCCCTCCATGTTCTTTTCGGCCTGCTCCAGACTGGCCTCAAAGCCCTGATAGAAGTCGTCCACGGTCTTGCGCCAGTCGGCCTTGCCGCTTTCCACCTTATCCAGATTCTTCTCCATCTGGGCGGAGAAATCCACGTCCACGATGTGGGGGAACTGCTCCAGCATCAGCCCGTCCACAGCCCGACCCAGCAGGGTGGGCTTAAGCTTTTTCTGGTCGCGTTCCACATAGCCGCGGTCGATGATGGTAGTGATGATGGGTGCGTAGGTAGAGGGACGGCCGATGCCGTTTTCTTCCAGCGCCTTGATGAGGGTGGCTTCGGTGTAGCGGGCGGGCGGCTGGGTGAACTTCTGCTCGCTCTTCAGCTCCCGCAGCTTGAGCACTTGTCCCTGCTCCAACGGGGGAAGGTTCGTTTCCTTCTTTTCCTTTTCGTCGGTAGCTTCTTCGTACAGGGCGGTAAAGCCGTCAAAGGTCACGGTGTAGCCGCTGGCTTTGAAGTGGTAATCCGCCGCGCTGACGGTGACCGACACGGTATCCTGCTGGCAGTCTGCCATCTGGCTTGCCATAAAGCGGCTCCAGATCATGCGGTACAGCTTTGCGGTGTCGCCGCTGATGCTCTTGTCCACCTCGTCCGGGGTCAGGGAAGGGCACAGAGGGACGGATGGCTTCGTGGGCGTCCTGTGCTGCCGTGGCGCTCTTGGTCTTCCATGTGCGCTTATAGGGGCAGATATACGCCTCGCCGTAAGCACCGGCGATATACTCCTTGGCGGCGGCCACAGCCTCGTCCGAAATGCGCAGACTGTCGGTACGCATATAGGTGATCAGACCCATCATGCCGTGTCCGGCAATGTCCACGCCTTCGTACAGGGTCTGGGCGGCGCGCATGGTGCGGGTGGCTGTAAAGCCCAACCGGCGGGAAGCCTCCTGCTGCAGGGTGCTGGTGATAAAGGCCGGGGTGGGCTGCTTTGCGCGCTTGCCGCGCTTGAGCTCGCTCACCACATAGCTTGCGCCTTCCAGACCCTTCTCGATGGCGCGGGCCTCGGCTTCGCTCTTGGGCAGCAGCTTTTTACCGTTGGCGTCCGTGGCAAGGCGTGCCACAAAGCTTTTGTGCCCGGCACCCAGGGTGGCGTCCACGTTCCAGTATTCATCGGGTTTAAAGTTTTCGATTTCCTTTTCCCGGTCGTCGATCAGCCGCACCGCCACGCTCTGCACACGGCCTGCGGACAGGCCGCGGCGCACCTTGCGCCACAGAAACGGGCTGAGCTTGTAGCCCACCAGACGGTCCAGCACGCGGCGCGCCTGCTGGGCGTTGAACAGATCCTCGTCGATGGCGCGGGGGTGGGCCATGCCCTCCTTCACACCCTTTTTGGTGATCTCGTCAAAGGTGACGCGGTTGGGCTCGTGGGGGTCCAGCCCCAGAATGTTGGCCAGATGCCAGCTGATGGCCTCGCCCTCGCGGTCCGGGTCGGTCGCCAGCAGCACGCCGTCGGCGTGTTTGGCCTTGCTCTTCAGTTCCTTGATGAGCTTTTCCTTGCCCTTGATGCTGATGTATTGCGGGGTATAGCCATGCTCCACATCGATGCCCAGCTGAGATGCGGGCAGATCGCGGATATGACCCATGCTGGCAGTGACCTCGTAGTCATCGCCCAGATATTTGCCGATGGTTTTCGCCTTTGCAGGCGACTCCACGATAACCAGTTTCGCCATTTCTTTTTTTCTCCTCTATCTGCAACGTGCCCCCAAAGGGATGCACGGTCATTCGCTCATATTATTGTACCACAGCTGTTGTGTGCTTTACCAGCGGAAATATTCCACAATTTTACCGCAGCACATACCGCTGCCCCGGCTGCTTGTACACCCGGCCGGTGAGTTCCAGCTTCATCAGGGTGCCCAGCAGTGCGGACATGGGCAGGCCGGTGCTCACGCACAGTTCCTCAATACCCACAGGCTTTGGCCCGATGCCCGCCAGCACCCGGCGCTCGGTATCGCTCAGGGGTGCAGGCTGCTTTGCGGCAGCCGGTGCTGCCTGCCGGGTGTGCAGGCCCAGCGCCGCCAGCAGGTCGGCAGCGCCGGCCACGGCCCGGGCGCGGCCATCCCGCAGCAGGCCGTTCGTGCCTGCGGAGTTGGGGGAGTAGATACTCCCCGGCACGGCGTACACCGGCTTGCCGTAGCGCTCGGCGTGGGCAACGGTGGACATGGTGCCGCTTTTTTCCCGCGCTTCCACCACCAGTACGGCAGAGGACAGCGCTGCGATGAGCCGGTTGCGCTGCAAAAAGCAGGTAGGGCCAATATATTCACTGTAAGGCGGGTACTCGCTGATGACGCAGCCCTTGCGCTCGATCTGCTGGCGCAGGGCGGCATTGGCTGCCGGGTAGGTGCGGTCGATGGGTACGCCCATCACTGCAATGGTGGGGCAGTCGTTCTTCACCGCCGCCCGGTGTCCGGCGCTGTCCAGCCCATCGGCCAGACCGCTGACGATGACAGCCCCGTTTTTTGCCAGTTCCCCGCCGATGTCCGCCGCCGCGTTCAGGCCGTATTCCGTGGGCTTGCGGCTACCCACGATACCCACCGCCCCGGGCTCGTTGAGCCAGCGGGGGTTGCCGGTGCAGTAAAGCACCAGCGGCATATCCGGAATGCGGGAAAAGGCCAGCGGGTAGTCCGGGTCGTCAAAAGGCAGAATGCGCACCCGCAGGGCATCGCACTGCATCACCAGCGTGTGGAAGCCTTCTGCATCCAGCTGTACTGCACGCTTAAAGGCCGTATCCCCTGCCGCCTGCCGGAACTCCTCGGTCTCCCGCGCTTCCCACGCCTCCTGTGCGCCGCCAAAGGCGTCCAGCACCTTTCCGGCGTGGAGGCTGGCGGGTCCCAGCACCTGCGACAGCCACAGCCAGCACAGCAGCGGGTCGGGTGCAGGCTCCGGCGGGAACAGGCTGGTCTGCCCGGTCACAGGCTCTCCTCCCGGAAATGCCACAGTAGGATGCTGCCCGCGATACCGGCGTTCAGGCTTTCCACCCGGTCGGTCATGGGGATGCGCACCGTGCTGTTGCAGGCGGCGATGGTCTCGTCGGTCAGGCCCTGTCCCTCGCTGCCGATGACCACGCAGACACCGCCGGGATACCCAGCCTTTGCCGCGCTGAGGGGCTGGGACTGGTACAGCGCCGCCGCAAGGCAGGTGATGCCTTTTTCCCGCAGCAGGGCGATGGCCTGCGGCATGGCACCGGTCTCGATGACCGGGATGCGCACCGCCGCGCCCATGGAGGCGCGCAGGGTCTTGGGGGCATAGACACTGGCGCAGCCTTCGCTGAGGATGACACCGTCAAAGCCAAAGGCGGCCGCACTGCGCAGCAAAGTGCCCACATTGCCGGGGTCCTGCACCCGCTCCAATGCCAGATACCGCCCGCCGGGGCGCACCTCCTCCAGAGTGTGCACCGGGGTGCGGAACACCCCGAACACCCCCTGATGGGTGCCCACGTCTGCCAGCTTGTCCGCCACATGATCTTCTACCAGATAGTGCTCTCCCGGCAAAGCGGCAAGTTCCGGGCACTTTTCCAGCGCATTTTCGGTATAAAACAGGGTCTCCAGCTCTGCGCCCCGGGCAAGTTCCGGGCACAGCTTGCGCCCCTCGGCCAGAAAGCGCCCCTCGGTGCGGCGGAATGCCGCGCCGGAGGCAAGGCGGCAGGCGTATTTTATTTTTGCATTTTCCCGGCTGGTGATCTTTTCGTCCATGCGTTCCTCCTGAACAGGTGTGTAGCTTTTGCTTTGGATACAATAGAAAAAGGGCAGCGTCTGCCGCAGGTTTCTGCGGCAGGGCGCTGCCCCGTTGCCTTGTTTCCCTGGCCGCAAAAAATGCCCGGATACAAAACGGACGCCCGCGTATACGCGCGGGCGTCACGATGCAAGGTCTTTATCAGGCGTTCTTCACGGTCTCGACCAGAGCAGCAAAGCTCTTGGGATCGTTGATAGCCATCTCGGACAGCATCTTGCGGTTCAGCTCGATGCCTGCCTTCTTCAGGCCAGCCATGAAGGTGGAGTAGTTCATGCCCAGAGGACGAACTGCGTTGTTGATGCGGCAGATCCACAGGTTGCGGAACTGACGCTTCTTCATGCGGCGGCCAGCCAGAGCGTAGTTGCCGCTCTTCATGACCTGCTGCTTGGCCATCTTAAAGTGCTTGCTCTTGCAGCCGTAGAAGCCCTTGGCCAGCTTCAGCATCTTCTTACGACGTTTGTGGGTCATGGTTGCGCCTTTGATACGTGCCATTTTTTATATCTCCTTTAGTATCTCGTAGAAAGTTTTGTGTACCTGCGGCTCGCTCTTAGGCGTAGGGCAGCATGCTCTTGATGGTAGCTGCGTTGGTCTTATCAACGTAGCTGGGCTGACGGTAGCCACGGGTCAGCTTGGTGGTCTTCTTGGTCAGGATGTGGCTGCGGAATGCATGACCGCGCTTGATCTTGCCGTTCTTGGTCAGCTTAAAGCGCTTCTTAGCGCCAGAGTGCGTCTTCAGTTTCATCTTAGCCATTTTAGTTTCCTCCTAAAATTAGTCCTTATTGGGTTTCGGGATCAGCAGAATGGACATCGTGCGGCCCTCGAGCACGGGCGGCTTATCGGTGGATGCCTGAGGCAGAGCCTCGGCAAACCGCTTCAGCACGTCTGCGCCCAGAGCACTGTGCGCCATTTCGCGGCCGCGGAAACGGATCGAAACCTTTACCTTGTGTCCGGCTGCCAGGAACTTGGCAGTCTGGTTGAGCTTGGTGTTGAAGTCGTTGGTGTCAATATTGAGCGAAAGGCGGGTCTCCTTGACCTCGACCACCTTCTGGTTCTTCTTGGCTTCCTTCTCCTTCTTCTGCTGTTCAAAACGGTATTTGCCGTAGTCCAGCACCTTGCACACAGGCGGCACAGCCTGCGGTGCGATCTTTACCAGATCGAGCCCGGCTTCTTCTGCAGCGCGCATGGCCACCTGAATGGACACAACGCCCTTCTGCTCGCCGTCAGCACCGATCAGGCGAACCTCACGATCACGGATCTGGCCGTTGATCTCCAGTTCCTTCGACTTTCCAGCGGTAGCGATAATGAATGCACCTCCAAACAAAATCCATAGTGTTGCAATATTTGGCATAGAAAACGCGGCCGCCCATATTCTGGACAGCCGCGCGAAATTTCACACAAAGCCGCAGCGTTCGCAAAGGAACAAGCTGCTGTTTCGGGTATAGCCCGGGGACATTCTCCCGCAAGGCGAGCGCGGCACAGGCCGTAGCTGCTTTCTTTACCCGGCTATTCTACCACGCTTTATCTGCCCTGTCAAGCACTTTTTATGCGTTCTTTGGAAAAAATATGACTTTTCCCTTTTACGCTTCGATCAGTTTGCCCAGTGCAAAGGAGTAGATGCCCTTATAGGTCACCTTTTTCGGTGCAAAGCGCTTTTCGATGGCAATGGCGTAAAGGTTCAACTGGGCGCGGTAGGCGCGCAGAAAGTCGCTCTCGGCCTTGCGGCGGTCGGTCTTGTAGTCCAGCAGTTCCAGATGATCCGGGTACACAAGCACAAGGTCGGCGATACCCTGCACCAGCACCTGCGCGTCTGCGGCAGCGGGCAGTGCCTCGTGTCCTTTGCGCCGCCAGCACCGCACCAGCGGGCAGTGCGGTGATAAAGGGCAGCTCCCGCAGCACCTGCTCGGCGGCGCAGATCTTTGCAAAGGCTTCGCTTTCCACAAAGCGGCGGATGCACACCGCGTCCAGCTTTTCCGCGATCTCCGGGGCGGTCAGCTGCAATGCCACCTGACGATCCCGCTCTGCCGGGATGGCTTCGTCCAGCGTGCCCGCAGCCTTGGCCGCAGCCAGCTGGGCAAAGTCCGCATGCTCCAGAAAGGCGTGCAGTGCGGTGCCCATCTCGGCGGCGGTCAAGCCGTCCTTGGAAAGGAAGCCCGGGCGCTCCAGCGTGGTCTGTTCGGCCTTGTGCACGATGCTGGTCACGCTGACCTTGGCGGGCACCTGCGCAAGCGCTGCCGCCGGGTACTGCCACGCAAAGCCCTGCCGCAGCTTCTCCACCAGTGCCAAGTCGGTCTCCGGCACTTCATTCTCCGTATCTGCATCCGGTTCCTCGGCCAGTTGCACGGCATCGTCGCACACCCTGATGGCCATCACGCTTTCGGTCTGCACAAACAGTAGTTCCCGGTTGCCGGAAAGCTGCCGCAGCACCCCGCCGTCCGGGTGCACCAGCAGCGCCGCCCGCAGCCAGTCGGTCGGCAAAGCTGTTGGCCTGCTGGTGCAGCGTAGCCCCCGCCCCAGCAGCCAGAAAAGCCGCCGCCTTGGCAAAGGGCTTTTTGCAGTTTTGCCGCTGCTCAGGGGCACGGTGAGGATGAGCTTATCCTGCGCACGGGTGAGCGCCACATACAGAAGGCGCATCTGCTCGCTGCGCAGCTCCCTGGCGTGGACAGCGGCCAGCGCGGTGTAGGCGGCGGTCTTGTAAGCGCCCTCGCCGTTTTCCGGCCGCAGCCGCAGCCCCGCGCCGTAGCTGCGGTGCACCAGCACCGGCTGACGGATATCCGAAGCGTTGAACTTGCGCGCCGTATCCCCCACGAACACCACCGGGAACTGCAAGCCCTTGGAGCGGTGGATGGTCATGATAGACACGCACCCGGGGTGCACCCCGCTGGGCACAGTGTCCTGTCCGGTGCTGCCGGCCTGCGCGGCGGCATCAATAGCGCGCACCAGCGCCGAGATGCCGCCTGCACCGGAGGTGGCGCAGAAGGAGGCAAACCGGCGGGCATCCTCCCGGCGGCGGGCACCGTTTTCCAGCACGCCCAGCGCCGCCAGATAACCGGTGGAGGCAAAAATTTCTTCCAGCAGCTGCTCTGCCGGGGCACTGCGCGCCATCTGCCGCAGGGCGGTGAGGTGAGCGTAGAAATCCTTCACCTTCTCGGTAAAGGGGTCGTCGGCCGGGTCCTCCAGCGCCAGCAGCAGTGTGCCGTACAGGCTGATGCGGGCGGGCTTTTTGTCCGGCTCGGCCTGTACCTGACGGCTGCGGGCGCGCAGCCGCACAAGGTCATCCTCGGTAAAGCCGAACATAGGTCCCAGCATGGCGGCGGCCAGATAGATGTCCTGCGAGGGGTCATCGATGACCTTGAGCAGGGCGATGAGGGGGCGGATGTGGGGCGCAAGCATCAGGTTCTCCCGGGCGTCGGCGTATACCGGGATGCCCCGGGCCGTCAGTGCCTCCACATAGGCCGGGAACTCGGTGCGTGCCGCCAGCAAAATGCAGCAGTCCTCGTACCGCACCGGGCGGGTGGTGCTGCCCTCCCGCACCGGCTCCCCGGCAGAAACCAGCTGCGCGATGCGTTCCGCGATCCAACCTGCATCGGTTTCCGTCTCATCGTCCGGCAAAAACTGCACTTCCACGCTGCCCTGATATTCCCCGGGCGCGCCGCAGACCAGACGCTGCCCGTCTCCGTAGGCGGTATCGCCCAGCTCCGGGGTCATGAGCTGCTCAAAGAGATAGTTGATGCCCGCCACTACCTGCGGTGCGGAGCGGAAGTTTGCATCCAGCGCCAGCAGTGCGTCCGTGCCCGGGGTGCCCTCCGGCGGGCGGGGACGGGCTTTTGCGCCCGGCAGCAGCGGCCAGCTGTCCAGCTTTTGCCGGAAGATGCCCGGCTCTGCCTGCCGGAAGCGGTAGATGCTCTGCTTCAGGTCGCCCACTAGGAAGAGGTTATCCCCCGCCGGGGCGGCAAGGCAGCGGTAAAGGGCGTCCTGCAGGGCGTTCGTATCCTGATATTCGTCCACCATCACCGCGGCGTAGTCCTGCCGGATGTTCTCGCACAAGGGGGTAGGCGTGCCCTCCGGGGTGCGCAGCAGCCGCAGGGCAAGGTGTTCAAAATCGCTGAATTCCAGCAGCTTGCGCTCCCGTTTTCTGGCCGTGAACCGGGCATCGAAGTCCCGCACGGCGGCAAACAGCGCCCGCAGCCGGGGCAGGGTGATCTGCCGGTCGGTCTCGGCTTCGGCCTCGGAGCAGCAGATGAGCTGGGTCATCTGCTCAAACAAGGCGGCAGCTTCGTCCGAGCGGGTCTTGATCTCCGCCTTGTGGTCGCCGCCCAGACGCTTTTTCATGCCTTTCAGCCCCGGCGCTTCCTCCATGCCCAGCACATAGGGGGTGAGCAGGTCGTACAGCGGGTCCCACTGTCCGGCAGTGGCCAGCTGCTCCGCCTGCGCAAAGAAGGCGGCGGCTTTTTCCAGCCTTGTACCGGCCTCCTCGTATTTTTCTGCCACCGCAAGCTGTGCCTTTGCCCGGGCGGATGGGGTCTTTTTTTCCTCAGCAGCTGCCAGCTCTTGGTCAAAATCCGCATGGCAGTCGGCCAGCGCTGCCGTCAGCAGTTCCCGCGCAGCCTTGGCGCAGCGGGCAGCTTCGGCCAGAAGCAGGTCGTGCCAGCAGGTATCGGCAAAGCCGTTTTCCTGCTCGTATGGCGCAAGAAATTCATCCAGCTTGCAGTCGTAATCCGGCAGCGCCCGCAAAAAATCGTAGATCTGCAAAATGGCATCGCCCGCCGGTTTATCCGTGCGTCCCTTGCCGTACAGGTCTGCAAAGGCGCAGAAATCCGGGTCGCGGTAGGCGTTTTCCAGCGTTTCGGCCAGTGCCGCCCCCCGCAGCAGCTGCACGGTGCCGGGGTCTGCCGGGGCAAAATCCGGCGGGATATCCAGCGCCTGAAAGTGCTTGTGCAGCAGGTTCAGACAAAAAGCGTCAATGGTGCAGATGGGCGCACGCTGCAGCAGCATCCGCTGACGGCGCAGCATGGCATTGCCGGGCTGCAGCTGGCTGCGGTGCAGCAGCGCCTGCCCGATGCGGGCACGCAGCTCTGCCGCCGCCGCATTGGTAAAGGTGACGATGAGCAGCCGGTCGGCGTTGACCGGCTGCTCCGGGTCGGTGATCAGCTGCACCGCCCGCTCGGTCAGCACGGCGGTCTTGCCGCTGCCTGCGGCTGCGCTTACCAGCAGCGCACCGCCCCGGTCGGCAATGGCGGCCTGCTGCGCCGGGGTCCATTTGGGTCCGCTCACGGCTGTTCCTCCTCTTCTTCAGGTTCTTCCTCAGGTTCAAAGGGCTTTGCAGGAGCTTCCAGCGCACGCTCGTGCACCCCGGTCTCGTGGCAGCAGATAAAGCTGTAATCGCACCATGTGCAGGGGCTTTTGCTGCTGCTCACCACCAGCGGCTCGGCATCGATCTGCCCGCCGTAGAGCTGCTCGCCCATCTGGGTAACAAGATCGTCCAGATGCAGCTGGATGCGGCTGAGCTTGGCGCTGTCCGCCCGCTTGTCCTTCTGGTAGGGGCTGGGTGCGCCGTTGCGGTAGCCAAAGGGCAGGTACTTGCCGGTTTCGTCTGCGTCCATGGCGTCAAAGATCTTCTGCTCGTCCCGCACAAGGCCGTCCAGCTGGTACTCCACCGCCCGGGCAGCCTGTCCGCGGGGCAGGGTCTGGGGGGCGGGGTCGGCCAGCAGATACAATACGCCCGCCGGCTGTGCGCCGGTAAAGCGCCCGCCGGCATCCCGGGTCAGGCTGAACAGATACAGCAGCATCTGGCAGTCCAGACCGCAGTAGACCTCTTTCAAGTCCAGCTTTTTGCTGCCGGTCTTGTAGTCCACCACCCGCACCCAGCGGGTGCCGTCGTCCTCGATCCACTCGTCTGCGCGGTCCACCGTGCCCACCAGCTGCACCGTGCGCCCATCTGACAGTCGGTACACCTGCCCGGGCACGGCATCCTCGCCCCGGCCGATCTTCAGTTCACAGGCCACGGGCTTAAATTGGGACTGGTTCTGCTCGTCCCGCAGATAGCACAGCAGGCTGGTCATGCTCTTTTTCAGCCGGGAGAGCAGGTAGGCAAAGCGTGCGGTATCCTCCGGCAGATAGCGCCGCGCGTACTCGTCCACCAGTGCGGCGGCAAGGTCGGCCATGGCGGCATCATCCAGTTCTAAAAAGGGGCGCAGCCCGGCACAGGGGTTGTCTGCCCCGGGGTGGGGGTCCAGCGCCATCTGCAGCACCCAGTGCATCAGCGTACCGCTCTGGTCTGCCGAAAGCTCCGCACGGCGGCGGGGCTTGAGCCCCAGCACATACTGCAAAAAGTAGCCGTAGCGGCAGGTATAATATTTTTCCAGCTGGCTGGGCGAGATGTGCAGCCGCCTGCCCAGCAGCATTTCCAGCGTGGGCAGATCCTGCACCTGTCGGGGCGGGTCCTGCTCCATGCGCTGCAACAGGGCAAGCCCCCGGGGCGCCTGTACCCCCTCGCCGGGGGCGCGCAGCGCCTCGGTCAGGCTGGCGCGTTCCAGTTCGGTCAGCGGCCAGCCGCCGCCCAGCACGTCTAAGCCGTCTGCGGGGGTGGCGGCAAGGTCGATCAGTTCCAGCTGCGGCGCGGCAGGCTGCAATGCTTCCACGATGGGCTCCAGCGCGGCGCACAGGGTCTGCCCCTGCCCTTTCGGCCAGCTCATCCACAGTCCCTTTGCCGGGGCAGTAAGGGCCTTGTAAAAACAGACCTGCTCGCGCACCACACGGTTCTCAAAACAGTCCGGCAGATCGATCTGTTTTGCCATCAGCAGGTCGCGGTCGGCGTGGGTCAGCAGACCGCTTTCTGCGGGGGTACAGGGAAATTCGCCCTCTGCAAGCCCCAGCACGAACACATAGTCCGGCGCATCCAGACGCATTTTACCGGCGCTTGCCAGCACCACCGCGTCCAAGGTCTGCGGGATGTGCCCAAGGTCAGAGGAGCGCAGCAGCAGGCTGAAAAGATCCTCGTACTCCGGCACGGTGATGCCCTGACTGCCCAGCAGCCGCGCCATCTCGTCCAGCAGCTGCATCACCACATTCCACTCGCGGGCGGCTTCCTCTGCCGCCGGGATACCCCGGGCAGCGCGGATATCCTCCACCTGTGCAGCTTGCTGCCCCTCTGCGCCCAGCTCCTTCAGGCAGAAATACAGTGCCCGGCTGATCTGTTCCGCGTTGGCGCTGCGCACCTTGCTGCGCAGGGTATCCACCGCCGTCACCAACTTTTTGCGGGCATTCTCGGCGCGGGTCAGGTTCAACGTATCTTCCTCGGTCAGCTCGGCATCGCCGAAGCCCCGGGGGCTTTTGGTAAATTCCGCCCGCCACGCCGCTGCATTAGGCGACCATGTGTAGGCGTAGTTTTCCAGCGCGCAGACCTCCGGTTCGGTCAGGGCGCACAGGCCGGTCTTGGCCAGCACGGTCAGCTGCTCGGTCATGTCCGCGCCCCGCAGTAATGCCAGCAGCGCCCGCACCGCCGTGGCGGGGGCGCTGAACTCCGGGGTGGTGGGCTCGTCGCAGTACAGAGGGATCTCTGCCATGCGGAACTCGTACCGCACCGCAGCCCGGTACAGGCTGATATCGCGGCAGACCACCGCAATTTTTCCGCAGCGCACCCCCTGCCGCATCAGGCGGCGGATGGCGGCGGCGGCGCAGCGGGCTTCCTCCTCCCGGCTGGCGGCGGCAAACAGCCGCAGCTCCGGGGCACTTTCCGGCGGTGCAGCTGCCGGTCTCCAGCAGTTCAGTCAAGGCGGCAAGCCCCGGAGCATCTTTATGGCGCAGGTCCCGCCGCAGCAGCTCCGGTGCAGCCACCTGTGCGCCGTTTTTGCGCGCCAGCTGGCGCAGCTGCGCCGCCACCTGCTTTGCACCGGAGAACAGTTCCAGGTCCCCGGGCTGCATGGGTGCGCCGTCCTCGCACAGCGCCACCGTCACGGCGGGCAGGGCAGCCAGCATCGCACCCATCAGCCGCTTTTTGGGCGCGTTGAAGGTGTCGAACTCATCAATGAACACCTCGCGCTCGCGCAGAAAGTCCGGCAGCTCGTCCCGGGCAAGCGCAGCTTCCAGCCGGTCTGCCGCCAGCTCCAGACGGTCGGCGGGATCCATGCCGGTGCCCGCCAGCAGGCTCTCGTAGCCCTGAAAGATGAGTGCCAGCTCGCCCAGCTTTGCACTCTCGGTGCCGCAGTCCCGGGCAAGCTCCTGCAACTGCTGCCCAGAAAGCCCGGCGCTTTTCAGCTCGTCGATGGTCTCTGCCGCCATCTGGCAAAAGGCTGCGCTGCGCCGGTGGCGGTAGTAGTAGTGCACGTTATCCTGCAATTCTTCCAGCGCACGGCGCACCAGCACCGCCCGCCCAGCATCGGTCAGGGTCTGCACCGCCGCGCCGCCCTCTACCGCAAGGATATGCTCGGCCAGACTGGTAAAGGAATAGCTTTCCACCATGCCGGAAAGGGCATCTCCCAGTTCCCGGTAGATGCGCGCTTCGGTGCTGGAAGTAAACTGCTCCGGCACCAGCAGGATGCTGCGATTTCCCGCCTCGGCACGGGCACGGATGCGGGCATACAGCAGGGTGGTTTTGCCGCTGCCGGAAAGCGCCCAGAACCAGTTTCAGCATTTCGGTCTCCTCCCGCTCATTGATTTTTGCCTTTATTGTAACACGAAAGCGGAGATAAAACCACCGCTTTTCTTTGCAATCCTGCCGCCGCTGTGGTACACTGAAAAAAACATTCTGCACACCGGAAAGGGACTTTGTATGAAGATTTTAGCCGTTGACTACGGGGACAGCCGCACCGGCCTTGCCACCTGCGACCGCACCGAATTTCTTACCACCGCCATTACGCCCCAGATCACCTTAAAGGCGCGCAACAAGGTTGCCGCCAAGGTCTGCGAGGTAGCCAAGGAGATCGAAGCCGAGATGATCCTGATCGGTCTGCCGCTGAATATGGACGGCACCGAGGGCGAACGCGCCGCCAAGAGCCGCAAGCTGGCAAAGACCGTGGAACTTTGGAGCGGCCTGCCGGTGCGGATGTGGGACGAGCGTCAGACCACCTGCGCCGCCGCCGACCTTCTGGACGAAAGCGGCACCTACGGCAGCCGCCGCAAGGAGATTCTGGATTCGGTCAGTGCCACGGTGATTTTAGAGGACTACCTTGCATGGCGCAAGGAGCACCCCGGGGAGATGTAAAAAAAGATGCCTGTGCTCACGCACAGGCATCTTTTTTTGCTATACTATTTACCCCTGATAGGTCTCGATGCTCACGCTGTTGATGGTGATATCGGTGGTGGGCTTCTGGTTTTCGTCCACGGCGGTCTGGGCGATGGTGTCCACGATGTCCATACCCTCGTACACCTGCCCGAACACAGTGTCGGTGTAGTCCAGATAGGGTGCGCCACCCGCGGTCTGGTAGGCTGCCACCACCTCGGCGCGGTAGCCGGCGGCGTTCATCTGGTCCACCAGCTCCTGCGTTACCGACTGTTCTCCCGGCAGCGATTCCACCACATAGAACACGCTGGCGCACGCGCCGGAGGCATCCACGCCCATGCACAGCGCCCCGGCGTAGTGGTGCAGGCTGTCCGATGCTTCCACCGGGTAGCGGCTGCCCTTCCAGATAGTAGAACCCTTGCCGTCTGCGCCCTGCCCGGCTTCCACCACGAACTGGTTCTCCACCCGGCTCACGGTAAGGCCGTTGTAGTAACCCTGCTGTACAAGGCCGATGAAGTTATCGCAGGCCTGCGGGGCCTTTTCCGGGAAGAGCACCGCACGGAAAACACCCGCAGAGGTATCGAACACCGCAACCGTGTCCCCTGCTGCCGGGTGGGTGAACTGCAGCTCGGCCGATTCCACTGCCGGGCGGCTGATGCTCTGGACCTTGCTGCCGTTTTCCTGCGGCCGCAGCGTGCAGCCGGTAAGCAGCAGCACCGCCGCAAGACAGACTGCCCCGAATTTTTTCAACATATTCCCGCTCCCTGTTCCATATACTGTACTACAACGCTGCACAGCGCAGCGCAAAAGATTCAACCAGCAGTATACCATATTCTGCGCAGCAGCGCGAGAGGAAATTGCGTGAAAATTTATCCAATGATTTCTGTGCGAAAAAGCATCTTGACGAACTGCGCAAAACACGCTACACTATAAGCAGACCAAGCGGGACGCAGCCCGCTGCATCAACTGCTTTTTGGCTTAAAGCAATACAGGAGCGTATTATGTCTGACGAGATCAAGAACCCCAATACTGAGGAAGAATATCAGCCCGACCTGATGACCCTTGAGGACGAGGACGGCAACGAGGTCACTTTTGAGGTGATCGATGCGCTGGACCACAAGGGCGTGCATTATCTGGCTGTTGTGGAATACGCCGAGAACGAAGAGGACCTGAACGAGGACGCCCAGCTGGTAATCCTGAGTGTCGGGGAGGACGACGA
>VOFJ01000102.1_pt1 | contig 74824 bp, 86 predicted proteins | sample 5384081 | NCBI WGS metagenome assembly VOFJ01 (sample SAMN12384729, study PRJNA508395) | human gut metagenome | isolation source: healthy gut I | host: Homo sapiens | reverse complement strand
AAGCTGACTTTTTTTATTCGTACGGTAAAATTGGATACCGGAGATTTGCCCCCGTGCTTGATGTGGAAGTGACCGGAAGAAAGGAAAAAACAAGAACTGCAACAAGGTTTGAAGCGCTGGTTGGACCGCGTAGAATCACATTATGGGGTGAAGCCCATTCTTTATACTTCTTATAAATTTAAAACCCGTTATCTGGATGATTCCATTTTCAATGCTTACCCTTATTGGATTGCACATTATTATGTGGATTCGGTGAAATATCAGGGTAAATGGAATTTCTGGCAACACACTGATGTCGGGAATGTACCCGGCATTAAGGAAGATGTAGACCTGAATGTATTTAACGGTACATTGGAGGACCTCAAAAAACTGACAATTAAATAGCGGGCATTATTTTTCTGAACAACTAATTTCTTCTTTCATTTGTTATAATCGTATTATTATTAAAAAGATATACGATTATGAATTTTGATATAGCTATTATTGGGGGTGGCCCTGCCGGATATACGGCCGCCGAACGGGCAGGGGCGAACGGACTGAAAGCCGTTCTTTTCGAGAAAAAAGCAATAGGTGGGGTGTGCTTGAATGAAGGGTGTATTCCTACTAAAACTCTGTTATATTCTGCTAAAATTCTGGATAGCATTAAGAATGCTTCCAAGTATGGCGTGTTTGCCGAATCCCCTTCCTTTGATTTATCTAAAATTATGAGCCGCAAAGATAAAACGGTGAAAATGCTGACGGGTGGTGTGAAAATGACTGTCAATTCTTACGGGGTTACGATTGTGGAGAAAGAAGCTTTTGTAGAAGGGGAAGAAAATGGGTTGATTCGCATTGTTTGTGACGGAGAGGCGTATTTTGTAAAAGTATCTGCTGGTATGTACCGGCTCCGATACAGTGATTCCTCCGATACCGGGATTGGCGGAAGTTGATTACTGGACCTCCAAAGAGGCATTGGAGATAAAAAAGAACTACCTAAAACGTTAGTAATTATCGGTGGGGGAGTAATTGGAATGGAATTTGCTTCTTTCTTTTTAACAGTATGGGAGTAAAGGTGCATGTGGTGGAAATGATGCCGGAAATTTTGGGAGTCATGGATAAGGAAACCAGTGGTATGCTTCGTACGGAATATACAAAGCGGGGAGTTTCTTTCTATCTGGATACTAAAGTAGTGGAAGTGAAACCTGATAGGGTCGTGATTGAAAAGGGAGGCAAGGCTTCTGCGATTGAAACGGATAAAATACTGCTTAGTGTAGGACGTAAGGCAAATTTATCCAACGTAGGATTAGAACAATTGAATATAGAGCTACATCGGAATGGAGTGAAAGTAGATGAACATTTACTGACTACTCATCCTAGGGTATATGCTTGCGGAGATATTACAGGATATTCTTTATTAGCACATACCGCCATTCGTGAAGCAGAAGTTGCTATCAATCATATATTGGGAGTAGAAGATCGGATGAACTACGACTGTGTGCCGGGAATTGTTTATACGAATCCCGAAATGGCAGGAGTAGGTAAGACTGAGGAAGAACTGATAAAACTCGGACTCCCTTATCGTGTTACGAAACTACCAATGGCTTATTCCGGACGATTCGTTGCGGAGAATGAGCAAGGGAACGGTCTCTGTAAATTGATTCAAGATGAAGAGGGCAAAATCATCGGCTGCCACATGCTGGGAAATCCGGCGTCGGAGTTGATTGTCATAGCAGGCATTGCTATTCAGAGAGGATATACGCTGGAAGAATTTCAGAAGACCGTATTTCCGCATCCGACGGTTGGAGAGATTTATCACGAAGTAATGTTTTAATCCCTTATCTTCGAGACCTATGATTCGATGTATATACAGTCCTTATACTGATATTTATTTCCATTTAGCGGCAGAAGAGTATTTGCTGAAGCAGGGAACGGAGGATGTTTTTATGCTTTGGCAGAGCGTTCCTTCTGTTGTGATAGGGAAACATCAGCGTCTTCGGTCGGAAGTTGACAAGGAATGGGCGAAACAGCACCGGATAGCTATTGCCCGTCGCTTTTCTCGGGAGGGGGGCAGTATATCACGATTTGGGTAATGTCAATTTTACTTTTATAGAAACAGTTTCGCGTTTGCCTGAATTTGTTCATTATCTTCAGCGAACGTTAGACTTTCTGTCATTCATCGGTATAGAAGCTAAAGGAGATGAACGGCTGGGTATCTATCTGAATGGATTGAAAATATCGGGAGTGCACAATGTGTGTACATAAAGACAGAGTATTATATCATTGCACACTGCTTTTATGATACAGACCTCACGATATTAAATAAGGTATTGAATCCGGATGTGATAGCTCATGACGGCACTTTGTCTTCCGTATATGCCGTTCCTTCCATTCGGAGTGAGGTTACTAATATCGGTAGATATTTGCCGGCGGGGAGTGTGGATGATTTCAAGGAAAAATGCTTTTCAATATTTCAGTGAATCGCAATCCGTCAGTTCTTTCAGTGTAGAGGAGAAGGAAGCTGTCAACCGGCTTCGTTCGGAGAAGTACATTCGTGAAGAATGGATATGTAACCGTTGATGTCCGGTTAAAAATACTTTAACTTAAAACTTTCTATTTCAACGTATTGTTGTAATGTGTCAAGGTTGAATAATAAATTTACTGTCTATGTCAAATTCGAAATAAAAATGCCTAAGTTGGGCGAGAGTATAACCGAAGGGACCATTGTCTCTTGGTCTGTAAAGGTGGGTGACATGATTCAGGAAGACGATGTGCTTTTTGAAGTAAACACTGCCAAAGTGAGTGCGGAAATACCTTCTCCGGTAGCGGGGAAAGTAATGGAGATTTTGTGTAAAGAGGGGAGATACGGTAGCGGTGGGCACTGTCGTTGCTGTTATTAATTTGGACGGTGACAGTGCTAGTGAACAGGAAACTTCCAATGAATCGAACTCCTCTCAGGAAACTACTAAAGAGAAATCCCATAATGAAGTGCCGAAACCGGGTGTTGCTGTCGAAGAACGTTGGTACTCTCCAGTGGTGATTCAATTGGCACGGGACGCTAAGATTCCGAAGGAAGAACTGGATACCCTGCAAGGGACTGGCTATGAAGGACGATTGAGCAAAAAAGATATAAAAAGATTATATTGACAGGAAAAAAAGAGAGGGCTTGTTAGCGAGCCGAAACCGGCAACAATAGGCATAACTTCGACTGCAAATGCACCGTCGGCTATTATGCCTGCTGCTTCAGCGAGTCCAAAGTCATCTCCGGTACCTGCTGTACAATCTGTGGCTTCCACTGCTACACCTCAATCATCTGCCCCTATCAATACGTCCGAGTAGAGATGAAAGAAATGGACCGTGTCCGTCGGATTATTGCCGACCACATGGTTATGTCTAAGAAAGTATCTCCTCATGTAACGAATGTGCTGGAAGTGGATGTAACCAAGCTAGTCCGTTGGCGTGAAAAGAATAAGGATGTCTTCTTCCGTCACGAAGGAGTGAAGCTGACCTATATGCCTATGATTACGGAAGCGGTAGCGAAAGCGCTGGTAACTTATCCGCAGCTGAATGTATCGGTAGACGGATATAATATTCTTTTCAAGAAACATATCAATGTAGGTATTGCTGTCTCTCTGAATGATGGAAATCTGATTGTGCCTGTGGTGCATGACGCCGACCATTTGAATCTAAACGGATTGGCAGTCGCCATTGATTCATTGGCATTAAAAAGCAAGAGATAACAAATTGATGCCGGAAGACATTGATGGCGGAACATTTACTATTACTAATTTCGGTACATTCAAGAGCTTATTCGGTACGCCGATTATAAATCAGCCTCAAGTAGCTATTCTGGGAGTGGGATACATTGAAAAAGAAACCTGCTGTTGTGGAGACACCGGAAGGTGATACGATTGCTATTCGTCATAAGATGTATCTTTCCTTGTCTTACGATCATCGGGTGGTAGACGGTATGCTGGGTGGTAACTTCCTGCATTTCATAGCCGATTATCTGGAGAACTGGAAAGGTTGATTCAACTGATTGTTTCATTAATAAAGAGTTCATTAACTATGAAAAAGTATGATATAAAAAATACAGATATTGAAACCTTGAAGAAGTGGTATCATCTGATGACATTGGGACGTGCTCTGGATGAGAAAGCCCCTTCCTATTTGCTGCAATCGTTAGGTTGGTCTTACCATGCTCCTTATGCAGGACATGACGGAATCCAACTGGCTATTGGGCAGGTTTTTACTCTCGGCGAAGACTTTCTGTTCCCCTTATTACCGGGATATGCTGACTGTGCTTTCTGCCGGAATGACTGCAGAAGAAATTATCCTGAATGGTATATCGAAAGCGACTGATCCCGGTAGTGGCGGGCGGCACATGTCTAATCACTTCGCAAAACCGAAATGGCACATCGAAAATATCTCGTCTGCTACGGGGACACATGACCTACATGCGGCAGGTGTAGCCAGAGCTATGGTGTATTATGGTCATAAAGGAGTTGCCATAACTTCTCATGGAGAATCGGCTACTTCCGAAGGCTTTTGTGTATGAAGCCATCAATGGCGCTAGTCTCGAGCGTCTTCCTGTGATTTTCGTAATACAGGATAATGGTTACGGTATCTCCGTCCCGAAATCCGAACAGACGGCCAATCGGAAAGTGGCAGAGAACTTCTCAGGTTTCAAGAACCTGAAAATTATCTATTGTAATGGAAAAGATGTATTTGACTCGATGAACGCTATGACCGAAGCTCGGGAATATGCCATAACCACTGTAACCCGGTAATTGTACAAGCCAATTGCGTCCGTATCGGTTCCCACTCTAATTCGGATAAACATACCTTGTACAGGGATGAAAACGAACTGGAATATGTAAAAAGAAGCTGACCCGTTGATGAAATTCCGCCGGATGTTGCTTCGCTATAAACGTTTGACGGAAGAAGAATTGCTGCAAATAGAGACTGATGCAAAGAAAGAATTATCAGCCGCTAATCGAAAGGCCTTGTCTGCTCCCGATCCTGATCCCAAGAGTATCTATGACTTTGTGATACCCGAACCTTATCAGCCTCAAAAGTATAAAGAAGGTATCCATCAGGCAGAAGGAGAGAAAACTTTTATGGTGAACGCCATTAACGAGACATTGAAAGCCGAATTCCGCTACAATCCCGATACGTTTATCTGGGGACAGGACGTAGCAAACAGAGAGAAAGGCGGTGTGTTTAATGTCACCAAAGGGATGCAGCAGGAGTTTGGTGATGCACGTGTATTCAGCGCACCGATTGCCGAAGATTATATTGTAGGCACTGCCAATGGAATGAGCCGCTTTGATCCTAAAATCCATGTCGTGATAGAGGGGGCGGAGTTTGCTGACTATTTCTGGCCTGCCGTAGAACAATATGTAGAATGTACACATGAGTATTGGCGCAGCAATGGAAAGTTTGCTCGAACATAACTTTACGGCTAGCTTCCGGTGGTTATATTGGTGGGGGGATTATACCATTCCCAAAATATAGAGGGAGCTTTGACAACTTTGCCCGGAGCACGAATTGTCTGTCCTTCCTTTGCTGATGATGCCGCCGGATTATTGCGGACCAGTATGCGTTCCAAGGGCTTTACATTGTTTCTCGAACCGAAAGCTTTGTATAACTCGGTGGAGGCAGCAGCCGTTGTACCGGAAGATTTTGAAGTTCCTTTCGGAAAGGCACGTATCCGTCGTGAAGGAACAGATTTGAGTATTATCACCTATGGCAACACTACCCATTTCTGTTTACACGCTGCCGAACGGCTGGAGAAAGAAGGTGGCTGGAAAGTAGAAGTCATTGATATTCGTTCTTTGATTCCGTTGGATAAAGAAACGATATTTGAATCAGTAAAGAAGACCAGCAAAGCATTGGTTGTACATGAAGATAAAGTATTCTCCGGTTTTGGTGCGGAGCTTGCAGCAATGATTGGTGAGGAAATGTTCCGTTATCTCGACGGACCGGTGCAGCGTGTCGGTTCTACGTTTACTCCCGTCGGTTTCAATCCGATACTGGAAAAAGAAATTTTGCCGGACGAAGCTAAGATATACGAAGCTGCACGGAAATTATTGGAATATTAAATTGTAGAGATTATGAAAAAGATAGGTTTGTTTTATGCTACCAAAGCCGAAAGAACGAGTTGGGTGGCAGAGAAAATACAGAAAGAGTTTGGTGAAGACAAGATAGAAGTAGTGCCTATCGAGCAGGCCTGGCAGAATGATTTTTACAGCTTACGATTGTTTTATTGTTGGAGCTTCCACGTGGTTTGACGGTGAGCTGCCTACTTATTGGGATGAACTGTTACCGGAGCTTCGAACAATGGAACTGAAAGGAAAAAGGTTGCTATTTTCGGTCTCGGAGATCAGATACGCTATCCTGAAAACTTTGCCGATGGTATTGGCTTGTTGGCGGAAGTTTTTGAAGGAGACGGGGCTACATTAGTCGGCTTCACTTCTTCTGAAGGTTATACTTTCGAACGTTCCAGAGCCTTACGAGGTAATCAGTGGTGCGGATTGGTGATTGATTTGGATAATCAGTCTGAACAGGCAAAGAAGAAAATCAAGGAATGGTGTGAGCAAGTAAAGAAGGAGTTCGCATAAATTTCTTTATATATGTGACATCCCTATGTCCGACATTCCCATTTTGTTATATGTGATGTCCGGACATGGGGGATATTGTTTTTAGGAAAAATCAGTTGGAGGGATTAGCCTTGATAAATAAACTTTACCTCTGCCCAACGGTTCTTCTCTTTGTAATGTACAAAAAAAGCCAGTCCGTTTTTTTCCGCTTCTTCACGGATAACAGCAATATCATCTACATAGAATCCACTCATATAAAGCTCTGAACCTGGATGCATGCAGGTAATGTACTGCTTCATGTCATTCAATAATATATTCCGGTTGATATTGGCGATGATAATGTCAAAAGGCCCTTTTCCGGTATGTGATGAAGCATCTCCTTGTGAAACGTCGATTTCGTCTACATGATTCAGTTCAATGTTCTCGATAGAATTGCGTACACACCATTCATCGATGTCGATGGCTGTACAGGGACGTGCGCCCCGCATACGTGCGAGGATGGCAAGAATCGAAGTTCCGCAGCCCATATCGAGCAGGGATTTATCTTTCAGTTCGCTGTCCAATAATTCTTCAATGATGAGGCTGGTAGTTTCGTGGTGTCCTGTTCCGAAGGCCATTTGCGGATTGATTACGATGTCATATTCAGTTTGGGGGACATCTTGATGGAAAGTGCTGTGAATCACGCATCGGTTACCGATAACGATGGGTTGAAAGAAATTCTTTTCCCATTCCTCGTTCCAGTCCTTGTCTTCCGCTTCGGTAAATGTGTAGGTGATTTCCGTATCGGATAGAGGAAATTCGGCGATTACAGTTTTGATAGCGTTTTCATCACATACCGATTGTTGGATATATGCGGTCAGTCCGCCTTCGCATTCAACAAAACTCTCGAATCCCACTTCGCCTAGCACTGCAGTTAGTACGTCATTAACTGTTTCGGTACAAGGACTTGTATGGAACGTGAACTCAAAATACTTCATAGTTGTTTTTTATTTTCTGGTAAATAATATGCAAAGATACTACAAACCAAGTATAGAAAATCAAGTTTACTCGAATTTTATGCCAAGGTGCAATGTATCTTCTACAAAGATAGTTAGAAATAGGGATTTCCCTATTATCCTTTGGGGAAAATCTCCCCCGGACGAAAAATCTCTTCCTTATCTTTGTAACGTGAATAAGTTTAAGTAATTACATAAACCGAGATGATATGAAAAAGATTGTTTATTTCTTGCTATTTGCCTTGTGCCTACCGATAGGCTTGCTGGCACAAAGCGTTGATGACGACCTTTACTTCGTACCTTCCAAAGACAAACAGGAGAAGAAAGAAACTCCAGTTAAGAAGGAACCGAAGAAACAGGTGACGACTAACATCTATACTTCACCGGGTACTACAGTGGTTGTTCAGGACCGTAAGGGAAGAACACGGGATGTGGATGAATATAACCGCCGTTACGATGCACGTGAAAATGAATTCGTAATGGATAATGATACCTTATATATAAAAGAAAAATCTAATCCGGATTTGGACGGAGAATGGGTGACGGGCGAATTCAATGGTACAACAGACGACTATGAATACGCTGAACGTATCATCCGTTTCCGCAATCCGCGTTTTGCTATCAGTATCAGCAGCCCGTTGTACTGGGATGTAGTTTACGGTCCGAACTCATGGGACTGGAACGTATATACCGATGGTATGTATGCTTATGCATTCCCGACGTTCAGTAACCCGCTTTGGTGGGATTGGCGTTATGGCTCTTACGGCTGGGGTTGGAATTATGGCTGGGGCTGGAATCGTCCTTACTACTCTTGGGGATATTACCCGGGTTCCTGGGGCGGCTGGTATGGTGGCTACTGGGGTGGCTGGTATGGTGGTGGCTATTGGGGACATCATCACTATTGGCACGGCGGTCCTAGCTGGGGCTGGGGTGGTGGAAGCCATTGGGCACGCAACACTTATACGGGTCGCCGTTCATATGCTCCTAGTAGATATAGTTCTTCTACTTCTCGTCGTTCAGATTATGGTCGTTCGCAAGTACGTAGGACTACTAGCGTACCTTCTGGAGGTCGTGTCTCAACGGGGCGAGTAGTTGGTTCAAGAAGTGAATCCATACGTTCTGGAGTATCTACTCGTTCAGATGTATCCTCCTCAAGAAGAAGTACATATACCCGTCCAAGTAGTACTCGTAGTAGTGGGACAAGTACTCGCACCTCTACTCGTGCTAGTTCTTATAATAGTTCCCGCGGAAGTAGTGCTCGTAGTTCATCTACATATTCTCCTTCTTCAAGAAGATCCAGTTCGACATATAATAGAGGTAGTTCTGCTTCTCCATCACGTACTTATTCGAGGGAAAGCACTCGTAGTAACTATAATAGTAACCGTTCTTCTTCATCTTCTAGAAGTTATTCTCCAGCCAGCAGTAGCAGTTCTCGTTCAAGTGGCGGTAGTTATTCAGGTGGCGGTAGTTCGTCCCGTTCAGGAGGCGGTTCTTCTAGTAGGAGTAGTAGAAGATAATTAGAAGATAGTATTAATATGATTAATTTAGATTATGAAGAAGATTATAACAGTAATATATACTTTATCTTTTTGTGATAGGAGCCGTTAGTGCACAATCTGTATATGATGGTGTCAAAATAGCAGATAAAGATTTGAATGGTACAGCTCGTTTTGTAGGAATGGGTGGTGCGATGGGGGGGCATTAGGTGGAGATATAACTACAATGGGGACAAATCCTGCTGGTATTGGTATCTATCGGAGTAATGATGTAATGACTTCATTTAGTTATTCAGCTTATGGAATGGAGAGTAAATATGAAGGTCAAAAATCAACTATAGATAAGAATAGATGGTCGTTTGATAATATAGGAGTTGTTTTTGCTACTAAAATAGGTAATCAGACTCCATTACGTTATGTAAATTTTGGATTTAATTATAAGCGTTCTAAATCTTTTTTATATAAAAATATGTCGATGTCGGGGATGATGGGAGTAGTTGAGAATCCTAGTAATCCGGGATCTCCATATTATGTTTCTCAAACTAATTCTATGGCTTTACAGGCAACTGATGCAGAACGATATGTTTGGGATAATTCTAGGCAGCACTTGGATTTTGATAATGCAAATAGGATATTCTCAGATCCTGATGCTGGATGGCTTGGGGCTTTGGGGGTATCAAGGAGGTCTGACAGAAAGAGATCGGATTGATAATGAACCAGATTTATATGTTCCTTTTCTGCCGGTAGAGCCTTCTTCTGTTTTTAATTCAAGAGAAAAGGGGGGAATTGATCAGTATGATTTTAATGTATCTTTTAATATAAATGATCGTGTATATTTAGGATTGACCATTGGGGCCTATGATGTGGATTATGATAAATATTCTGGGTATGATGAATCATATAAAAGAGGAGAAGGTTATTCTCTTGAAAGTTATAACAATATCTCAGGTTCTGGGTTTGATGTAAAAATGGGATTAATCCTTCGTCCATTTGAATATTCTCCATTTCGTATAGGTTTTGCAGTGCATACCCCAACTTTCTATAAGTTAACATATTCTACGAGTGCAATAGTAACCAATGATTATAGAGATGCAAAAAACTGATGAATTAAAACGTATAATTGTAGATACCTATGATTATGTAGGAGATATGAAGCGGGATTATCGATTGGTAACACCATGGAAATATAACGTTAGTTTAGGATATACTGTCGGAACTTCTTTAGCATTAGGTGCGGAATATGAATATGAAGATTATTCTACAATGAAATTTAAGTATTCAAGTAATGATGGCGGTGGGGATATGGAATTTGAGAATGCTGAAGTAAAGAACTGTTTGAAAGGTGAACATACATTCCGTATTGGAGCTGAGTATAAGGTAATTCCAGAGTTTGCTTTTCGTTTAGGATATAATTATAGTTCTGCTGTATTTAGAGATGAGGCTGTGAAATATATTCCTTCCAATTCTCTTATAACTGATACTGATTTTTCTAATAAGAGATCACAGAGTAATTATACATTAGGAATAGGATATAGAGGAAAAAATGTTTTTATGCAGATTTAGCTTATCAGTTGTCTACATATAAAGAGAACTTTTTATCCATTTTATAATGAATTTGAGTTAACTCAAGGTGAGTGGACTATGGTAACTCCTCCGGCCACTAAAGTAACTAATACACGTAGTCAAGTACTATTAACCGTAGGTATGCGCTTCTAAACTAATTAAGAACAGTTTTCAATTTCAATAATAACTTTTGTGTGTGTGAAAAAATCCCAGGAATGCTGAGTGTCTACGGCAGTTCCAGGGATTTTTATTTATGTTCGTTTTTACTTGTCTGCGTTATCTACGCAATGGAGTGTGTCCGTCAAAGATGACACGGTTGCGGGCGAACCTCATGACAATCGCATTTCCGGCACTTACTTCAACATCCTGATTTTTGCTACGATTTCTTGTTTTTCTCCCTCTATGGATACTTCTCCAATTACTTCTCCAGCTTTGATCGTTTCTTGTGGGATTAAGTTGGTTAATTCTCCGTCAGATACCTTTTTGATATTGATATCCTCGGCTTCCGCGCTCTTGTCCAACTCAACCTTTCCGTTAAAAAGATCTTGAATACCTCTGTTTCTCAAACGAAGTTTGATACTTGCTTTACCGTTATACGGTCTGCCGTCCTCGTCAAGTAAGATGACGGGTACAGTCATTCGTTTGAACTTTAAGGCTACGTTTTTAGTTCCGCGAATGGCTTGAGCTATTCCGAATAGATGTTCTTTTCCTCCCTTTATACTGCGGTAACGTTTTCCCAATGCTCTGGTAGCAGCTTCGTCAGTCAATTCGGGGTAATGAGCATAGAATGTAACAGATTCAACGTCTGTGTCTATCTCGTCCCATGTCTGACTATCTACGCCTAGGGCAAACGGAAGATAGTCTTGATTGGAAACTGACATTGAGATTACATCTCCAGTTGAGAAGCTATTCTTTACGGGAAGCGATAAAGCGGCACTGTTACGAGTAAGCAAGTCAGTGATGCTTTGGTTGTCGATAGAAGTAGAGAAGTCGATAGCTTCTTTACTGGGGTCTTGCAGGTTGTCTTGTTGTTGACAACCAAACAGGCATGCTGCTGTTAGAAAAACTAGAAGGTTTTTTCTTTTTTTCATTTGCAGGGTTGTTAATTAGTTAATAATAAAAAGAGAAATCTAATATTCTATTTTATCCCTCTTTGGCTGCCCAAGCCTCAAAGGCGGTAATAGCTTCATTGGGTAGTAAAATTTCGGAGGGAAGTTTTCTGTCTTCTGGTTTCAGTTCCAGTTCGTCGTAGATAAAAGAATCGTCAAAACCGATATTTTTGGCGTCGGTTTTGTTGTTACCGTAGTACATCTTGTCCAGTCGTGCCCAATAAATAGCACCCAGGCACATGGGGCAAGGTTCGCAGGAAGTATAGATTTCGTATCCGCTAAGATCAAATGTTCCGAGTTTGGCAGCTGCGGCACGTATTGCGCTTACCTCGGCATGTGCAGTAGGATCACAAGACGTTGTGACGCGGTTTACACCGGTAGCGATAATCACTCCATCTTTGGTGGCGATAACAGCACCGAAAGGGCCTCCACCATTTTCGACATTTTCTTTTGAAAGCTCTATCGCTTTTCTCATTAGAGCTTCTTTAGTCATGGCAATAAAAAATATTGTTAGTTTTATCCTATTTACTTCTTTTCAGAAATAACATCTTTTTCTACAAAGATAGAAAAAAACTAACAATATACCAATGGAACGATTTCCTTTAATTTTCTACCAGTACCAGCAGACGCCGAAAGAGAACGGATAAAGTTCGGGATCTTGAATACTGATAAAACGGTAGGAAATATCCGTTTAAAGCTTTCCGAGAATCTTGTCCATAACCCAGTTGGTCAGTGTGGCACTTTCACCGTCGCAGGAACAGATGGATTTTACCTAATAGATGGTCTACTACTGCTTGGATAAGAGGCTGTTGCACGTGTTCCGGGTTGCCGATACAGATTTCTTCCCGTCCTTTCTCGGTATGCAGTCCGATAGGTTCGTAAGTAAAGACAGAGAAACAAATCATACCTTTGTCTCCAATGATTTCTATACGGTCTTCGCGGGCGGATTCGTGGGCGACGAAACACCAGGAGCCGCTACCTACTAGTCCGCTGTCAAACTGGAAGCAGGCACTTAAGGTATCTTCGGCGGGATAAAGTCCTCCGCGATTACTCTTGTAACCGCTTGCTTCGAGGATGCAACCGAACATATCCTGCAATAAATCAATCTGATGCGGAGCAAGGTCGTAGAAGTAGCCGCCTCCGGCAATATCAGCCTGCACACGCCAGGGAAGATTTTCACGGTTATAGTCCAGGTCGCGTGGCGGCTGGGCAAAACGAATCTGTACATTGATAACGTTACCGATAGAACCGTTTTCTACAAGCTCTTTTTTACTTTTTGGAAGTACGGGAGATAACGTCGGTAGTAAGCAACGAAACAAGGAATGCCTGTTTCTTGCGAAATACGGTTGATACGGGTACACTCTTCGTATGTCTGTGCCATTGGCTTTTCAATGTATGCAGGCTTACCTGCTTTCATTGCCATAATAGCATAAGTAGCATGAGAAGAAGGAGGAGTAGCGATATAGATAGCATTCACTTCCGGATCATCTATCAGTTCCTGTGCATCGTCATACCATTTCTTGATTCCTCTCTCTTTGGCATACGCTTTCGCTTTCGCGCCGTCACGACTCATCACGGCTACGACTTCCGAATGTTCTACTTTCTGGAAAGCGGGACCGCTTTTCGTCTTGGTTACTTCTCCGCAACCAATGAAGCCCCATTTGATAATCTTTTCACTCATAATAGTAATACCTATTGTGTCTGTTCTAACAAACCCCAAAGATAAAGCTATTTTTTGTCAAGAGCAACTTTATTGATTATAGTATTTTTTATAAAATCTTTTGATATTCTGATTTCTTTTGGAACTTATCCAGCCACGTATTCAAACTATCGAGTAAAACGGGGGATTGCTTGCTGACTGCCCATGAGTAGAACTGTGTGAAGCTGATAGCCGTATTGATATCAATCTGCGACAAGGAATCCGCTACTGCCCGTGCAATGCTTTCGTCACAAACTGCATAGTCAATGTCTCCGTGTGCTACTAGTGAAATCAATTGTTCGGGGCCATATTTTTCTATTTCTTTTTATGTAAATGGTGTCTCCGATTTCATTTCCTAAGTTCTGAATACGCAAGATAGAAGGCGAACCTTTTACGACATGAAGTGCCCGCCGGGCTAAATCCAGTTGGTTACGGATATAGAGTGAATCGTTTTCTCCATTCTCTTTGCGTTGAACCAGGACTTGTTTGTTGAGGACAATGGGAGAGGTGAGAAGCAGGGAATCTTTTAATTTGCTAGTCGCCAATATTCCATAAGCAATAACATCATAACGCCCTTCACTCAGTCCTTTCAGCCGTTCTTCGAAACTCATGACTGGGGTGATTTCTGCTTTCAGTCTTTTTATCACGGGCAAAGGCCTGTATCAGTTCATAATGGAAGCCGGAGATAGTGTCACCGTCCACATAAAAACTGATTGAGTTGTATTCGGTAGCTACACGTAGTATTCCTTCTTTGGCAATGGCGGCATAATCACGCGGATGCCCTAAGGGTTTTTTTCTTGTTTTCCGCAATATCGGAAAGTAAAATAAGTGCCAATATAATGATAACAGGCACTAAATATCTGAATAGTCTCAGTTTCGGGCGTGTCTCCATAAGCCATAAAGGTTTTGTTAATCATAGAAATTCCATGAAAGTCCGAATTTCAGGACGCGTGGATTGATAGGATAGTGAGGAGACAGAAAATAATCAGGTCTGCTTATTCCTTGATTCACGTGATACATCATTACATAGAAACGTGTACGCTTTAGATGCAGGTTGGCATAGACATTCACTATCGGATAGCCGCCTATCTCAACTTTGCCTTCTTCCGGTTGCAAATAGAAGTTTTGGATAGCCGGCATATAAGCGGGTGCATTGTATTTACTGAAATAACGCACATCGGCACCCAATTGTACACTAAGCACTTTCTTTGCCAGCTTGAACTGCATATAGAAATTGTGATACAGCGAAAGATCAGGCAAAGGTAATACGGTCTGGTCGCTGGACTTTTGCCAGGTTACTTCATTATCTAAATGGAAGATTCCCAGCTTGAAGTCCTGGTTGAGGCTTGCCGATAATACTTGAAAGGCTTCCGCTTTTCTGTTCGGGCGTTGCCTGTTGGTTGAAATACGTATAGTTCTTGATGTTTTCTACTCCCGCTCTTAGCCGGGTTTTCCAGCGTGCAATACTTAGTTCCCCTTCGATACGTGTACGGAACTCCTTATCCATATCATTATCCCACATGAAATGTTTGGAATGGTAATGACGCATATAGAAAGGTGCAAGCCCTGGTTGCTGACCTCACCGCGGGCAATAAGGCTGACGGTATCTTTCCATAACGGGAAATTCAGGTCTATATCTCCTTTTACATTGAACTGTCCGATTGCTTTTCCTGCAAGTCCCACTTCACCGATTGCGTGATAGTGAAGAATATTCCCTTCCCGTTTGGATAACTCTCCTCCGACGAATATCTCGTTCTCATTGTATTTGTCGGGTAATGGTCCTCCGTCCTTATTCATCAGCGTATATTTACTGATTTTGTAAGAAGCGAATGCGGTCAATCCGGCTTTTGCATATTTGTTGAAACCTTCCAGTAAAGCGATGCCGATTGTATTCTTGATTCCTACATAAGTAGTACTGTCTCTTACGAACGCTTTATTGTCCTTATCAAAATATGTGTTCTGATAATATCCGTCCGCTACTTCGTCATAAGAATTGAAGCCATGGCGTGCCCGTTCTACCTGAATGGTGTGTATAAAGCTCGTCACCGGTACAAACTCCTGTTTGGCGGGAGTCGTGTCGTTTTCAGCCTGCGGAATGTCACGTTTGAATCCCAGATTGTAACGTTGGGTCAGGAATATATAAAAGTCATGATTACGGTTGGTTGTGGCGCTTAGTACAGTCGGGATATTGGTTGATTCATATTCCCTTCGTCCTTCGGCCATTTCCTCCGGAGCGGTGATATATCTGTCATCGGTGATACCTCCGTTTTCATTAGTCTTCAGATAGTTGTTACTGTATATTCCTTGCACCTGATATCTGTCTCCGATATAGCTACCGAAAACTGCAGCGTTAAAGTATGCAGTATTCTGATTGTTGTAGTATCCCCGTCCGTATAAATAATCAATGTTGAAACCGAAGGCCAACTTCTTGTTTACGTTTACAGAGAAGTAGGATTTGAAACGTTCTTCTCCATTTACCTTATTACCGGCTTTATAATACGTCAGATTGGTATAGGGAACATTACTGTTCGTAAAATTAAATTCTGTGGGACGGACAAAGAAACTGGAAAAAGGTTCCATGAAAATGGTCGGCTCCGGATAACGGCGGTCAAAGAAGATGCGTGACATACGGGGCGACCCCATATTGGCGAGATAATTGTAATGTCCGGTGATTCCTTCCGTGAGATTCGTGTTCTGAAAGTGGTGATAGGCGGTGTCGGCAGGGATTATCGTCCGGTCGCCCAGCTGGTTTTTGATCCGCCACATATATAAGGTAGGTGGTAATCCCTTTACTTCAACGTTTGCACTATCCAGTCTGTCCGGAATCATTGCAGGGTCTACCTGGTTACCGTATTGGTCATATCCGTTTTCGTCGATTTGTTGACGACCGGGATTAAACTGTGCATGGACAGTTGTCAAACCTATAACGGAAAAGATTATATATAATAGTAAGATTCGTCTCATAATTGGAGGCAAAGATACTTACTTTAATTGATTTAATGATAATGGATAATTGAAAATTATGTTGCATACGTACTATACGTAGCTAATAATTATCAATTATCCATTGTACATTATCTGTTAATTAAACCTCACGGATTAACTCCATACCTTTCTTGATAGCTTCCTCGTTCATCGGAATCAAGTGGTGATGGCGTTCCGGAAGAGTTTTCTTCAATCCCTTTGATTACATTTTCCCAATGTCACGATGGGGCGGAGCTTCAATAATCCGCCAAGTACGATCATGTTGAATGCTTTGGCATTATTCATCTCGTTGGCTGCATCCATTGCGTCGATACGATATACCTTAATATCCTTGCGGGTAGGAGGGTTGATAATTCCGTAACCGTCATAAATCAGGATACCACCGGGTTTCACTTTGCTTTCAAACTTTTCGAGTGAAGGCTGATTCAAGATGATGGCGGCGTCGTATTTACTAAGAATCGGTGAGGATATTTTGTCATCGCTAACGATAACTGTAACGTTGGCTGTTCCACCTCGTTGTTCGGGACCGTAAGCGGGCATCCAACTCACTTCCTTGCCTTCCATCAAACCGGAATAAGCCAGAATCTTACCCATTGACAAAACCCCTTGTCCACCGAAACCTGCTATTATTATTTCTTCTTTCATTGTTCTGTTGACTTTTAGCGTTATTCTTTATCTTTTAAATCACCCAGCGGATAGAACGGGAACATGTTTTCTTCCATCCATTTGTTCGCTTTTTCCGGGGTCATCTTCCAGCCTGAACTACAAGTGGAAACGATTTCTACTAAATTGGAACCTTTACCGCTCATTGAATTCTCGAATGCTTTACGGATCGCTTTCTTCGCCTTACGGATAGCCGGTACGGATTGTACGGACTGACGGGTTACGTAAGCAGTTCCTTCCAGTTGGGTAGCGATTTCAGTAATTTTCAGCGGATAACCGTGGAGCTCGACGTCACGTCCGTAAGGACAAGTGGAACTTTTCATTCCCACCAGTGTAGTCGGCGCCATTTGGCCACCTGTCATACCGTAAATGGCATTGTTGATAAAGATAATCGTGATGTTTTCACCACGGTTCAAATGCGTGTATAGTTTCGGCTGTACCGATGCAAGCCAAATCACCGTCACCCTGGTAAGTAAATACGAGACGATCCGGCCATAGGCGTTTCACGGCAGTTGCCACAGCAGGAGCACGTCCGTGTGCAGCTTCCTGCCAGTCAATATCGAAATAGTTATAGGCAAACACTGCACATCCCACCGGAGAGATTCCCACGGTTTTATCTTCCATACCCATCTCCTCTATTACTTCGGCTATGAGCTTGTGTACCACGCCGTGACTGCAACCCGGGCAGTAGTGCATGGCGTTATCGTTCATCAGAGTCGGTTTTTTGTAAACCAGATTCTCGGGTTTGATTATTTCTTCTTTAGTCATAACTTCATCTCCTTATCTGTTGGTGAACCGTATAAAAAAACTCCATCAGCTTGACAAAGATTGCCGCGCCGCATACGTAGATAAACATTTTGAAATCTTCCTTTCCTACAACGAAATAGGTGATAATAGCCGCAAGAGCCAATATCATAAATAGGATGTTCAGTACGTTTCTTATTTTATCGGGATTCATTGTTTCGTTATTTGATTATTTTTTCTTTCAAGGCAGTTACAATCTCGTCCGGGTCGGGAACAATACCGCCGAGACGTCCGAAATGTTCTACCTTTACTTTACCGTTCACAGCCAGGCGGACATCTTCAATCATTTGTCCGGCATTCAGTTCTGTAACAAGCATACCCTTCACTTTGTCAGCGTAAGCAGCAATTGCTTTTGTCGGGAACGGCCATAATGTGATAGGACGAAGGATACCTACTTTGATACCTTTTTCGCGTGCCAGCTCCATGGCTTTTTGACCGATACGTGCCATTGAACCGAAAGCAATAATCAGATATTCTGCATCTTCACAGTTTATTTCTTCAAAACGTACTTCGTTCTTTTCAATTTCACGGTATTTAGCCTGGAAACGGAGATTGTTTATTTCCATAGCCTCCGGTTTCAGTTCCAGAGAAGTGATAATGTTCGTCTTACGGCCTTTAGCTTTTCCGGTAGCAGCCCATGGGCATTGTGCTATCACTTCTTCTTCCGTACGGCGTGGTTTCTGCGCCGGAAGAACCACTTTTTCCATCATTTGCCCGATCACACCGTCGGCGAGGATGATAGCCGGGTTACGGTATTTGAATGCCAGTTCGAATCCCAACGCAACGAAATCCGCCATTTCCTGTACGGACGCCGGAGCAAGAGCAATCAATTTGTAATCACCGTGGCCACCGCCTTTGACGGTCTGGAAATAGTCTGCCTGGCTGGGCTGGATTGTCCCCAGGCCGGGACCGCCACGCATTACGTTCACGATCAGACAGGGAAGTTCGGCTCCTGCGATGTAGGAGATTCCTTCCTGTTTCAGACTTACACCGGGACTTGAAGAAGACGTCAGCACCATTTTTCCGCTACCTGCGCCTCCATATACCATATTGATGGCTGCCACTTCACTTTCGGCCTGAGTACTACCATGCCGGTTGTTTCCCCACGGTTTTTCAGTTCGGCAAGCGTTTCCAACACTTCCGATTGGGGAGTAATAGGATAACCGAAGTAACCGTCCGCACCGCAACGGATAGCTGCATGGGCGATGGCTTCGTTTCCTTTCATTAATACAACTTCTTCTGCCATATTCTTTTCCTTTTTATTCTACTTTTTTACTTTATACACTGAAATACATCCGTCCGGACAAACCGTTGCACACGAGCTGCATCCGTTACAGGTATCTTCCTTTCACTTGCCAGGCATAGTTATAGCCTTTCATATTGACCTCTTTATTGAGGGCGATTACATCGAGCGGACACGCCACTACACACAGGTTGCATCCTTTGCAACGCTCCGTGTCGACTACGATTGCTCCTTTGATTTTTTGCCATAATCTTTATTTTATTACGTTATCTTTGAGTACGGTTATTGATTATACATCTCTTTTATTGATTGAACATATCCTTGTGGTAGAAGTTGAGGATATCTATTGCCATCTTCCTGGCCTGAACGGCAGGACTGTCCGGATTGATCTCGATGGCATACTGGTAGTTGTCCAGTGCCTGCTTCCAATCTCCTTTCTTTCCGGTAGGCATTTCCCCGTAAATAGTAAAGAGTATCTTTCTCTTTTTTCGACAGAACTGTCCTGGAGAAGCTGGTCCAATTGCTTAATCGCTGTGTCCACATCCCCCTGATTGATAAGCTCTTTTAGGTTGTCTATTTGCTCCATTTCTTTTCGTCTTTCGGGATTCTGAAACGCAAAGATAGTTTTTATTTATGTAAACAGGGCAAATGAGGACGGAAATTTGCAACGTTTTGAGTTTATTGCATATTCGATGAATAAATAATTAAAAGTGGTTTGATTGACCTGTATTTCACGTTTGGGGTGGTTGTAGGTCACAGTAGATTACAAAGGTACGGAAGAAAGTGAAGAGGTAAGGATGATATAAAGTTTTGATATGTCCTTGTATATATTGAAAGATACCGTATTTTTGTGCATATATTAAATAAGATAGGTTATGCTGGATGTTATTCTGATTATAATAAGCGCCCTCTGCATGATAGCCGGGTTGGCCGGCTGTGTGCTTCCTGTTCCTCCCCGGTCCTCCCATAGCATATTTGGGACTGGTATTTCTTCATTTTACAGATATAAGGTACACTATACTCCGACACAGTTGATAATCTGGCTGTTGATTGTAGCCGTGGTGCAGGTGTTGGACTACTTTACTCCGATGCTTGGCAGTAAGTATAGCGGTGGCAGTAAATGGGGAAATTGGGGATGTATCATAGGAACTCTTGTCGGACTTCTTTTTTCTTGCCTTGGGGTGTTATTCTCGGTCCGTTTCTAGGGGCAGTGATTGGTGAACTGTTAGGCAATAAAGAGTTCTCGCAGGCACTCAAATCAGGAGTAGGCTCATTAATCGGATTTATACTGGGCACTTTGTTGAAGTTTGTTGTCTGCGGTTACTTTTGCTATCAATTTATCCTCGGATTTATCAAGTGATACTGATAGAAAAAACTGTGTTTTTGTACGCTAAGCGTTTCTTTTTTTTCTACATCAAGTATTCAGTCAGTAATGAAAAGGACTTGACAAACGCATTTTTATGTTGTATATTTGTAGAAGTAACGTGCAGTAAAACTATAAATTAAAATTTGAAAATGAAAGAAAGTAATCCATATAAGCGTCTATATTTAATTATAATAAAGTGTAATATTACAACAGATGTCCTAGGTGATACTTCTGGAATTTAGGGTATAACTAATCCCTTCAAAGGCTTAAGGCTGCAATCTATTACAGGTTTTGCAGCCTTTTTTGTTGTATAAATTCTAATATAAGCTACTGCAATGCCTTTTGAAAGTTTATAATAAACTCTATACCCGTTTATAATAAACGATGAATGTTTTTATTATAAACTTAAAAAAAGTTTGTGTATGAAGGATAAACTATTTTCAATGGATTATGAAAGCGAAAAAAACAAATGAATGTTTTGGGGGATATTTAAGTGGTAAAATATTGAATACATATTTCCCGGATATACGCTTGGATTATTCAAAAAAAATAGAGGCAGCTATTTTATTTGAGGTGATCCCCCGAATAATAATAGCTGCCTTATTTTGTAAGTCTTTTTCAGGCTTATTTTATTGGAATCTTATTTATACGGTTCTGGTGGCGTCCCCCTTCAAACTGTGTGGAGAAGAACTCTGTCAGAATCATGTCCGCCTCTTCAGTACTGATGAAGCGACCCGGCATTACCAGGACATTAGCGTCATTGTGCTGACGAGCTAGGTGTGCGATTTCTGCATTCCAGCAGAGAGCAGCACGAACCCCTTGGTGCTTGTTCAGCGTCATATTGATTCCGTTTCCACTGCCGCAGATAGCGATACCGGGATAACATTCACCCGATTCCACTGCAAGAGCCAGCGGATGAGCATAATCCGGATAGTCTACGCTTGCGGTAGAGTTTGTTCCGAAGTCTTTGTAAGCCCAGCCTTTTTGCTTCCAGCCAGCCGCGAAACATATTCTTTCAGTTCAAAACCGGCATGGTCGCATGCTAATCCGATTGTTTTCATTAGAGCATTGCTTTTACTTGCTTATAAACATTCTCGGCAGTAAAACCTAACTTCTGATCCAGTACTTTGTAAGGAGCTGAGAAACCGAAAGATTCCAATCCCCAAACTTTACCGTGAGCACCTACCAAACCTTGCAGGTTTACAGGCAGGCCGGCTGTCATACCGAAGATTTTAGCTTCTGACGGAAGGATTGATTCCTGATATTCTTTAGGCTGGCTACGGAACAAACCTTCGGAAGGAGCAGATACGATACGTACTTTACACCGTCTTTGCGAAATAATTCGGTTCCTGCCACCAGCGTAGATACTTCTGAGCCGGAAGCTACCAGGATAACGTCCGGGTTCTCATCTGAACCAGCTACGATATAAGCACCCTTGGTGGCTTGTTCGTAATCAGTTCCAGCCGGAAGATTAGCGATGTTCTGACGAGAGAAAATATCCAATCCTGTCGGAGTAGACATATTTTCCATAGCCAGTTTCCATGCAATTGTTGTTTCTTCTACATCTGCCGGACGGAGTACCAACATAGAATTGTGTCCCTTATGGTTTTTCAGTTTTTCCATTAGACGGATCTGAACTTCCTGTTCAACCGGTTCGTGTGTCGGTCCGTCTTCGCCTACGCGGAAGGCATCGTGAGACCAGACGAACTTAACCGGCTGTTCCATCAGGGCAGCCATACGTACGGCAGGTTTCATGTAATCGTAGAATACGAAGAAGGTACCGCAAGCAGCGATAACACCCCCATGAAGTGACATACCGATACAGATACAAGCCATTGGCAATTCGGATACACCGGCTTGGAAGAATGCCCCACTGAAATCACCTTTCTTGAAAGCATGCGTCTTTTTCAGGAAGCCGTCTGTCTTATCAGAGTTTGAAAGGTCAGCGGAAGCAACGATCATGTTTTCTACCTGAGTAGCAAGAGCGCCCAATACAGTTGCCAGAGGCTGCGCGGGTTGCGCCACCTGCTTTTTGTTCGATAACAGACCAGTCTACTTTCGGAGCTTTTCCGGAGAAGAAAGCTTCCAGTTTGCAGGCCAGTTCTGGATTTGCTTTTGCCCATTCGGCTTTTTACTGCATATCTTTCTGCTACGATCTTCTTCAGTTCTTCTGCACGTTTTGCATACAGTTCGGCTACTTCCGGGAATATAACAAACGGGTTAGTAGGATCACCACCCAGATTCTTGATTGTATTTACATAAGCGTCGCCACCGAGCGGAGCACCGTGAGTCGCACAGTTAGCTTCGTAGCTGCTGCCATCTGCCTTGCGTGCACCCTTACCCATTACAGTATTACCGATAATCAGCGTCGGACGTTCTTTTTCAGCCTGTGCTTCTTTGATAGCGGCACGGATTTCGTCAGGATCGTTACCGTTGATGCTAAGTACGTTCCAGCCCCATGCTTCATATTTCATGGCAGTGTCTTCAACGGTCACATCTTTGGTTTCGGTAGAAAGCTGGATGTCGTTGGAGTCATAGAACATGATGAGATTGTCCAGTCCCAGTGCACCGGCAATACGTCCGGCACCTTGTGAAATTTCTTCCTGTATACCACCGTCAGAGATGTAAGCATAGATTGTCTGGTTCATCACCTCGTTGAACCGGGCTTTGAGGAATTTGGCAGCAATAGCGGCACCTACTGCAAAAGTGTGTCCTTGTCCCAGCGGACCGGAAGTGTTTTCAATGCCCCGCATGATGTCTACTTCCGGATGTCCCGGAGTGGGGCTTCCCCCATTGGCGGAATTCTTTCAATTCATCCAATGTGAATTTACCGGTCAGTGCCAATGTTGAATAAAGCATTGGAGACATATGTCCCGGATCGAGGAAGAAACGGTCGCGTCCTTCCCAGCGGGGGATTTTCAGGATCGTATACTAGAAACTCAGAAAAGAGTACATTTATAAAGTCAGCACCACCCATGGCACCACCCGGATGACCGGAATTGGCTTTTTCAACCATTGAAGCAGCGAGAATACGGATGTTATCCGCTGCACGATTCATAAGTTTATTATCGTTCATATCATTAAAATTTAATTGATTTCTGTCAGATTGTTGGCAAAGATAACTCTTTATGTGGATTTAACAATCCTAAAGTGCTATCTTTTTTATTACCAATTCAACAGTCTTTTTGTTTGTGGTACAATAAGTATTTGCCCTTAAATTACTGTAACTCTAATGTAACAATAGATTTAGCAGGAAGTTTCACCTTCATTGTGCCTTTATTGATTTTTACCTCTTTGAAGGGTGCCGGTTTTACAATATTAGGATTTTCAAAAGAATTGTGATCAGTCAGATTTGCCGAAGTAAGGATTTCGCCGACTGCTTTTTTGCTTTTATATTTCCCGGATTAACCGTGATTTCCTGTGCGGTTGTCGCGTACATTTACCTTTTCGCATTCCAGGTCGATCGGAAGAGCGATTTAGTTGAGTAACCGTATTTCGTAAAATAGCAGGTGTCCACTCTGTTCCGTCGGGGACAAAGCGTATCGGGCAGCTACCTGTACTTAGTTTTCGGGGCAACAGATAGGAGAGAGTGATAAAACCGTCTTTGTCTGTTTCGCTGATAGCAGGATGAACTGTCAACTTCTCATTATTCAGTAGAATGGTAACTTTGTTACGATCGTTTTTCCGTATTGTAATCATCAGGCGGCCGGCTTCTTTCTTTACTTTCAGATGATAGCTGAACCAACCTTTGGCACGCCGGAAGTGACGGTCTTTATTGATTCCAGTTTCTGCTTGCTCATATTGGATGCTATGATCGGACTCCGGTTGCTGTTCTCCCGGGAAAATCAGGTCAATCGTCTGATTAGCCAGTTCGGTGGCTTTTTGTTCAGCTCATTGCCATTTCTTTCTGAATACTTTGAACTGTTCTTCGCTTGCCTGGCGGAAGTATACAGCATAACGGGTATTGTGTAAACGGAAGAATGGGACAAGTTCCAAAGGCTTGCTTGTTTTGTGCCGGATAAACGTTTCCGTTGAAGCTGAATGATAACCGGTCATCCGTTGTTCTTATGGATAGAATTGCGGATTGAATCGGGAGCCGATCAACGCCGGTACTTCCTGCAAAGGTATTTGTTTGCCATGAGCAATGTGTCCGCCACGGCTGTCATCTGCATATAAACCGTCAAGATGTTCGGTGCCTGTGGAGCTGGCAAGGACGATAGGACCGTATGAAGGCATAATAGTCTTTCTTGTCGGGGATCTGTTCCACGCTACTTGCATCGGCAAGTTGAAAGTAACTACATCTCCTTTTTTCCATTTGCGGGAGAAATGAAGATAGTGACTTCCTTTTCCCGTGATAATAACCTTCCTTTTCCCATTGATTTTGACATAATAACTTTTGGATTGGTTAGCCCATTCCGGCATGCGTATTGCTAAAGTTTGTTGCTTTTTAGCTGGGCTTCATCAATTCGTAACGTTACTTTTCCGTCATCGGGAAAACGGGTTTTCTTGTGTCAAAAGTGAGCCCCTTTCTTTCCAGGTCAGCTGTGACGGAATAAAGAGGTTGACATATAACGTGTCGTTTTTGATGTGCGTAAATAAACTCTCCGTACTTGGTGTGATTCTCCAATCCGGAACCTACGCAACACCACATCGAGGTTTCCGGCTGTGAGTAAACCCGGTAATGTCCGGGACGCATGGGGGTGAAGTAAACAAATCCGCCCTTCTCAGGCTGTTGCGAGGCAAGGATATGGTTATATAAGGCGCGTTCGTAATAATCGGCAAAACGAATGTCGGGAGAAGTTTGGTAAAGCATCTTCGTCAGGCGAAGCATGTTGTAAGTATTACAGGTTTCCGGACCTTGCACATCATTGAGCATGGATGTGAAGTTGTCTGCCGGATGAAAGTGCTCACGTACACTGTTGCCACCGATGCAGACGGAACGATGGTTTACCACGGTGTTCCAGAAGAAGCGGGCGGCATGATCCCATTCGGTCTTGTGCAAGGTCGGCGATACGTTTGTAGCCGATAACCTTCGGTATCTGTGTGTTGGCATGCATGCCTGTCAGGCGGTCTTCATCCTTCACAAGAGGGTCCAGAATTACTTTATGGGAGAAGCGGCGTGCCAGTTCCAGGTATTTCTTGTCACCTGTGATTTCGGCAACATCAGCGAAAGTTTCGTTCAGTCCTCCGTGTTCACTGCGGAGCATGTCTTGCATTTGTTGGTCGGTGAGTCCAGCGGTGATGTCTATCATCCAGTCGGTGAGGGCAATTAGCATTTCACGGGCAAGGTTGCTTCCGGTGTAAAGGTAAGCGTCGCGCAGTCCGGCATAAGTCTTGTGTATATTGTATAGAGGTACCCATTTGCCGTTTAGGTCGAAACCTCCGGCACGGATCTTTCCGGCTTTAATTTCTTTCCAAAGTTGGAGACTTCCGGGAGTTCCTCCGATGAATCCGGTGCCTACGGCTTGCTGTGCACGATGTAGTTCGGCCAGCATATAGTTCAGCCGATTGTATATGGCTGTGTCTCCGGTAGCGGCATACATCATGGAGAGTGCGGAAATGTAATGTCCGCCGATGTGCCCGTCCAGTCCGGTGTTTTCCCAGTTGGTATAACTTGGCGCTTTGGGCGTCAGTCCGGCTTCGCGCAGGAAAGGGGCAAGCAGGCGGTCGGGCTCCATGGCCATGATGTAATGTAGGTCAGTCTGTTGAGCTTGCAGGAAGGGGCTTTCCAACAACTTAACGTCTTGCAAAGGGAAATAGGAAACTTCTTGTTGGGTTTGAGCTTTCCCGGTCAGGAGAAAACAAAAAAGGAACAGGTAAGTAATAAGGATCGTTTTCATATTATATTATATTTGAGGTATAGAGATTATTTGCTTACTGACGACAATGTTTCGTCAGAGCTGACGATGATGCTTCGTTAGGGCGGGCAACTATGCCTTGCCTGAACGGGCAACGGTGCTTTGCCTGATTCAATGCATTGTCGATTTAAACAAATGTATTGGGAGCTTCGCATTCGGTCAGCCCGCACCCACGTGGCAACCGAAGCTTCTCCCTCTACTATTACATTCGTTTATTCCTTGAAGTAGGAATTACTTTTTGAATTTCACTGCCGCTTCTTCGATGGGCAGTGCTGCCTTGTAGTTTTCGATGTATGCGTTAAAGCCTGCTACATCCTCGGCTGTAGGCGTTATCTCAACACCTGCATCCCCACCAAACACCTGTCGTCCCAGAAAATCGGCAAGGGATTGTTTTTTTCATTGTTCACAAGGAATGAGCCCAGCAACGCAATACCCCAGGCACCACCTTCACCAGCCGTTTCCATTACGGAAATCGGTGAGTTCAGTGCTGCTGCAAGTACTCTCTGGCCCACATTTTTAGTCTTGAACAAACCTCCGTGTCCTGTGATTCTGTCAACTTTCACCTTTTCTTCTTTGAAAAGAATGTCATTACCAATCTTGAGGACACCGACAGAAGCGTACAAGTGCGTCCGCATGAAGTTCGCAAGGCTGAACTTGTCATTGGCCGAACGTACAAACATCGGTCTTCCATCTGCAAATCCTGTTACAGGTTCGCCTGAGATGTAATTGAATGAAATGAGACCGCCACAATCCGCATTGCCTGTCAGGGCATGGTTGTAGAGTTTTCCATATACTTCGTTCATATCTACAGGTATACCCAGCAGTTCCTGGTATTCTTTGAACAGGTTGATCCATGCATTGAGGTCGGACGTACAGTTGTTGCAATGTACCATGGCTACGGGACTTCCATCGGGAGTAGTAACCATATCGATCATTTCGTAGGGCTTTGACAGATCTTTCTCCAATACAATCATGGAGAACGAAGAGGTACCTGCCGATACGTTTCCTGTACGTTGTTTCACAGCATTGGTCGCCACCATACCGGTACCCGCGTCTCCTTCGGGCGGGCAAACCGGTATTCCGGCTTTCAAATGACCAGACACGTCGAGCATCTTAGCGCCTTCCGGTGTCAGGAAACCTGCATTTTCACCGGCGGGCAATGCTTTGGGAAGAATATCCAGCAACTTCCAGTCGTATCCCTTCGGAGCGATTAACTCGTCGAACTTAGCCACCATTTCAGCGGAGTAGTTCTTGGTAACCGGATCTATAGGGAGCATACCCGATGCATCGCCGATGCCCAATACTTTTTGACCTGTTATCTGCCAATGGATAAAACCTGCAAGTGTTGTCAGATAATCGATATCTTTCACATGTTCTTCGTTGTCCAGAATAGCCTGATACAAGTGAGAAATGCTCCAACGCAGAGGAATATTATAAACGAACAGCTCTGATAAAGCAGCTGCAGCCGCACCCGTATTGGTGTTTCTCCAAGTACGGAAGGGTACGAGAATCTCTTCTTTATCATTGAATGGCATATAACCATGCATCATGGCGCTGACACCGATTGCCGCCAAGGTTTCTATCTCTATATCATACAGGCTCTTCACGTTTGAACGAAGGTCGGCGTAACAATCTTGCAGTCCATACCAGATGGCCTCAACGCTATAGGTCCAAAGTCCGTCCACCAACTGGTTCTCCCAGGTGTGACTTCCTTGAGCGATGGGCTTGTTTTCCTGGTCAATCAAAACAGCCTTGATTCGGGTGGAGCCGAATTCTATGCCAAGAATGGCCTTGCCTGCTTCGATGGTTGATTTTGCGTCTGGTTTCATAATTAACAAAGCGCTTTGTTCAACATGTAATATACTTCATTCATGCGCAGTTCTTTCTTGAACTCGCTGATAGTCGTATTTTCATCGATAACTACCATTTCGATACCTGCCATTTCTGCATAATCTTCCCAATATTCTACTGTCAAGTCGTAAGAGAAGCTGGTGTGGTGAGTACCACCTGCCAGAATCCATGCAGCGGCACCTACTTCAAGGTTCGGCATCGGAATCCACAATGCGCTGGCAACGGGAAGTTTGGGCAGCGGTTTGCTCTTGATACATTCCACCTTGTTCACGATGAGGCGGAAACGGTTGCCCAGGTCAACGATAGTAGCGGCTACGCCTTCACCTTGCTTGCTGGTGAATACAAGACGTGCAGTTTCGCTATCGATACCAATGGCAAGACGGTGTACTTCCAGTTTCGGTTTTACTTCGGCAATCAGCGGACAAACTTCCAGCATGTGTGCCTGCAGGATGGCGCTCTTTTCACCGTCGAAGTGCAGTGTATAGTCTTCGAGGAAAGAACATCCCTTCGGCATGCCTTGACTCATGAACCAAGTGGTACGATACAAAGCGGCAGTTTTCCAGTCACCTTCTGCACCGAAACCATAACCTTCTTCCATCAGACGTTGAGAAGCCAGTCCCGGAATCTGGTCAAAGTCACCGAGGTCGTTGAAGTTGGTAGTAAATGCTTTGGCACCTGTGTCTTTCAAGATACGACGGAGAGCGATTTCTGCTTTTGCAGAGTTCCAAACTTTGGTATAAGCTTCAGTTCCGGCCCTTTTCCAGTTCAGGAGCATGGTCGTATTCTTTGAAGTAAGTATCTACCATTGCCTGTACATCTTTGTCTTCTACTGCATTGTAGTACTTCATCAGATCGTTTACCGGACAGTAGTCTACGTGGTAACCCAAAACTTGTTCAGCAGATACCTTGTCACCATCAGTAACAGCAACGTTGTTCATCTGGTCACCGAAACGGATAATCAGCATATCTTGTGCATCAGCCCATCCGGCGCAAACACGCATCCATGTTGCAATCTGGCCCTGTGCTTTTTCATCTTGCCAATGGCCTACCACTACCTTACGGTTTTTACGCATACGGGTTACAATGTGGCCGAATTCACGGTCACCATGAGCAGACTGGTTCAAGTTCATAAAGTCCATATCCATGGTATCCCAAGGAATTTCTTTGTTGAACTGAGTATGGAAGTGCAGCAACGGCTTCTTCAGTTCCTGCAAACCGTGAATCCACATCTTGGCAGGAGAGAAAGTGTGCATCCAGGTGATAACACCGATACATTTCTCATCATTGTTAGCAGCTTTGAAAGCCTCAGTAACTTCTTTAGAAGAGTTTACAGTACCTTTATACACCACCTTTACCGGCAATTTACCGCTGGCGTTCAATCCGGCTACCATTTCATTACTATGTGCGTCTACTGCGATAACTGCGTCACCTCCGTACAGGAGCTGTGCTCCGGTTACGAACCATACTTCATATTGATCAAATGCGTTCATAATTCTTTAATTTTTAGTTGTTAATTTTTAATTGTCGATTGTTTACTGTCCATAGTAAGCGTTAGGCCCATGCTTGCGGTTGAAATGCTTTTCTACCAACAGCGGATTCATGGTCAGTTTCGGATTGACGGCGTATGCAATGCTTGCCATCTTGGCCACTTGTTCCATTACCACTGCGTTGTGTACAGCATCGTGCGCATCTTTTCCCCAAGAGAAGGGGCCGTGATTCTTTACCAGTACTCCCGGTGTGTGTACAGGGTTCAGCCCTTCAAAGCGCTTTACAATTACATTTCCGGTTTCCATTTCATACGCTCCTTCCACTTCTTCCTTTGTCATATCTGCCGTGCAAGGTATGGCATCGTGGAAGTAATCTGCATGTGTCGTTCCGATATTCGGAATGTCACATCCGGCTTGTGCCCAGGCAGTAGCGTAAGTAGAGTGGGTGTGTACCACACCACCGATTTCAGGGAAAGCCTTGTAGAGTACCACGTGGGTCGGAGTGTCTGAAGACGGTTTCAATCGTCCTTCCACTACCTTGCCATCGAGGTCCACCACTACCATGTCTTCCGCCTTCATATCGTCATAACTTACACCACTGGGTTTGATGACTACCAGCCCTGTTTCACGGTCGATAGCCGATACATTTCCCCAGGTGAAGATAACCAGTCCATGCTTCACCAGTTCAAGGTTAGCATGGAATACCTTTTCTTTCAGTTCTTCCAGCATAATTTATAATTTAAAATTCGGTGCCTTGCGGTATGCCTTCTCATTGAATTTGTATAAGGCAGCTCCGCGTTTGGAACCTGTTTTATCAATCTTATCTGTTTTTTCAATGTAGTCCATTTCGGCTATCCGTTTACGGAAGTTACGCTTGTCTATCTGTTCGCCGTAAATAGCTTCGTAGAGGCTTTGCAGTTGAGACAGTGTGAATAACTTCGGTAACAGGTTGAAGCCGATAGGCTCTGTGGATGCTTTCTGTTGCATCAATTCCCGTGCTTGTTTCACCATTTGCGGATGGTCGAAGATTAAAGGCGGTAATTCGTTGATGTTTACCCAGTAGGCATTATGCTGGTGCACCAGTTCGCGGTCGTACTCGTTGATGTTGATCAGTGCATAGTAGGCAATGGAGATAACACGTTCTCCCGGGTCACGTTCAACTTCACCGAACGACCCAACTTGCTCCATATATACATTTTCCAAACCGGTGAGTTCCGCTAGTACACGTTTGGCAGCATCATCCACACTTTCACCTTGTTGTACGAATCCACCCATCAGAGACCATTCACCCATTGCCGGCTGAAAATTTCGTTTCAGTAACAACAGGTTCAGTTCTCCTTCGTTGAAACCGAAGATGATGCAGTCGATACCAACGTAAAAGGTCGGATTTGAACTATAATAGTTGTTTGTCATATATCTTTGAACTACGAGCTACAAGCTACAAGCGGGCTGCGCTATCATGCCGGATGGCACTCGTAGCCCGTAGCTTGTAACTATTTTACCAGAAATAGATATAGAAAGCGGCAGTGATACCCAGGATAATAACCGTATGGATAATATCCCAATGGTTCCAGCTGGCGCGTGTCTCTGCCAATTGTGCCGGAGTAGAGGTGCCGAATACCAATCCCCGTATTTTTTCTTCAGTCGGTGCTTCTGTTGCCAAGCTTACTACAATCACTACAATGATGCAGAACAGGAACATCCATCCGCAGAAGAACAACCAGTTCATATCATAGAACAGATATTTGAATGTACCGCCAGCTACATCTCCTGCATTACTGTAATATACTTTTGCTCCCAGACGTGTCAAACCGATTACCATACCAGCGATCAATCCCCACATACCACCTTGTGCAGAAGTACGTTTCCAGCAGATACCCAACAGGAAGGCTGCGGCGATACCCGGTGCCAATACAGACTGTACGTCTTGCAAGTAAGTGTAAAGTACATCACCTACGCTACGCATGATAGGTATCCACAAAATACCCAAAATCACAATCACGACAGTTGCCATCTGACCGATAACCACCAGTTTCTTTTCAGAAGTTTTCGGTTTGAAGCGTTTGTAGAAGTCAATGGTAAACAGCATGGCAGATGAGTTGAACAAAGATGCCAACGAACTCATCAAAGCTGCAAGGATACCGCAAACCACCAAACCTTTCACACCAGCCGGCAACAACTTGGCTACCAGTGTCGGGAAAGCTGCATCGGCATTGGCGTTACCATTGGCCAACATCGGCAAGAAACCTTCACCACCTGCACCGAGGTACTTCTGATGAAGTGCAAAAGCAATCATACCCGGAATCAAGAACAAGAATACGGGTAACAATTTCAGATAAGCTCCGAAGATAGTACCGCGGCGTGCTTCTTTCTGGTTCTTACCTGAAAGCACACGTTGTACGATGAACTGGTCAGTACACCAGTACCAGAAACCGATGATAGCTGATCCGATTAGTGCTCCCAACCAAGGGAAGTTCGGATCACTGTTACTACGGATTAATTCCGTCATGGTGTTGCCCTGATCATTAACTGTTACCGCACCACAAATTCTCATCATTTCATCCCATCCACCCAGTTCTTTGAAACCGAGCACAAGGATAATCAGCGAACCTAACAATAAAATCGGTGTCTGCAATACAGAAGTATAAAGTACCGACTTCATACCACCGAAGATCGTATATAATGCAGTGATCAAAACCAGACCGATAGCTGCAATCCAGAAGAAATCGATTCCCCAGAGTTCTTCAATGCCGAATACCTGTTGGAATACCAAACCACCGGCATATACTGTAACTGCTACCTTAGTCAATACATAACTGATCAAGGAGATTACGGATAATATAGTACGGGATTGCGGGTTATAACGACGTTCCAAGAATTCCGGCATCGTATATACCATACTTCTTGAATAGAAAGGTACGAATACCCATCCTAAAATAAGAATCATCCATCCTTGAATTTCCCAATGTGCCATCGCCATACCGCTGGAAGCACCGGCACCGGCTAATCCGATTAAGTGTTCCGAACCGATGTTGGATGCAAAGATAGATGCACCGATAGCGAGCCATGTGGCATCACGACCACCTAAAAAATAGTCTGCTGAGTCATTCTGTTTCTGTTTGACAACCCAAACAATAATACCAATCAGAGCTAAAGCAAAGGCTCCAATTACGATCCAATCTAATGCTTCCACAATTCTAATATTTAAAAGTTAACTATTATTTCTCTACTGAGAATTTGAAAATACATTCGCTGTTGTATGTTTGTCCCGGCTCCAATACCACGCTAGGCCATTCCGGCTTATTAGGACTGTCGGGATAGTGTTGTGTTTCCAGGCATACGGAAGCACGTTGATTATAAGTAATGCCTTTTTTGCCTATTACAGTTCCGTCCAGGAAGTTGCCGGTATAAACTTGTATACCCGGTTCGTTGGTATATACTTCCAGAGTGATGCCGCTTTCAGGTGAAGTCAGTTTTGCAGCTAATTGAGCAATGTCTCCATTCGTATTCAGTACCCAGTTGTGGTCATAGCCATTTCCGTTTTTCAACTGAACGAAATCGAAGTTTGTGATGTCTTGTCCTATTGTTTTAGGAGTAGTAAAGTCCATCGGGGTATCTTTCACAGTTACAATTTCTCCAGTGGTCATGAAAGTACTATCCACTGGAGTGTAGTTGTCTGCATTTACATATAAGATATGATCTGTTGCAGCTTTTGAAGGATTACCGGATAAGTTGAAGTAAGAGTGGTTGGTCATGTTGATGACTGTCTTCTTATCTGTAGTAGCGCTATACTTTATATCTATAGCGTTGTCATCAGTCAGTTTGAAAAGAACTTTAGCTGTTACGTTACCGGGGAAGTTTTCATCTCCGTCCGGTGAAATACGGGTCAGTTCCAGCGTAGTTTCGTCAATCGGGTTGGCTTCATATACTTGGTATTGCCAGCCTTTAGGACCGCCATGCAGGCAGTGTCCGAAGTTGTTTTGCGGTAATTGGATAGTGTCTCCGTCCAGTACGATTCTTCCCTGGTTGATGCGGTTTGCATAACGACCGATGGAAGCGCCGAAGTCACTTGGGATATTTACATAATCGGCAATGCTGTCAAAACCTAAAACTACATCCTGCATCTTGCCGTTCTTGTCGGGCACCATGATGGACACGATGCGTCCGCCGAAGTTAGTGATGCATACTTCCATACCCGCCTTATTCTTTAAGGTATAAAGAGCTGTTTGGCATTGTTCACTTCTGTTTGGAAATTCCGGATCAAGACCGGATAAAGTCAGCTCGGAAGCCGGCTTGTTATTGCACGCGGATAAGCATCAGCGCGGCAATTCCTGCAAGTAGAAAACTGTTTTTTCATGGTTCTATTTTTAATGTAAATGAGATGCTTATCTGATTTTGGGTGTAAAAGTAACACTTTCGTTTGGTGTATCAAATACACTCTTATATGTTGTGCAACATAAAAGGATAAGAACTTTACTGTTACGTATAAAACTATCGCATGTTCCTGTCTTTGGAGCGGGATCGTTATATTGCATTTTCTCTTTCTATATAGAGCTGGATAGTTTCTGGGGCTTGGAACCAGAGTTTCACCAGCTTGAAACTAAAGTTTCTTCAGTTTGAAACTAAAGTTTCCTCTGCTTGAAACTAGAGTTTCATCCGCTTGGAACTGTTGGTTCCGGCATATGGAAACGAATGGACCTACGCATGACCGTCGGCAAAGTCCGGTAGATATAGCAGCACTGTGACAGCAAAATTGCCATCACAGTGCTGTCACTAGTTGCTGTCACTGCTTTACTTCTTCATTATAAGCGAGTTATGCTCTGCTTTGTGACGGTGACAGCAAAACACATATTTATTTTTCTATAGAGGGTTATTGGAGTTTCTTCCCCCAATATGTCTTTTGATTACCCTGGGCCGCATACACAATCGTATGTGTCCGCGGACTGGCTTCCCAGTCGATTTCGCGTTGCAGATAGAGTACTACTCCGGCGCTTGTCGTGATGGTTTGAGTCGCTGCATCAAATGTCCATGTAGCATTTTTCCAGCTGCCGGAAGTTATCTTATGCGTACCGAGATCATAAGTCATCGTTTCGGACGTTCGTTGGGTGCCCGTACTGGTGGTCAATGCCAGATGTTCCCAGTCTCCGGCTATTTCATTTTCCGTGATAGGCGCTTGCGGAACGGCTCCGTAACGTTCGGGCATAACGAGAGGCCAGCCGTTGGCATCCCAGCGGATGCTGCGTACATGTCCCATCATGATGGCGTTGGAGTATTCATTGCCGCCTACGTTCACGGGAAACGTCCTTGTGAAGTATAGAACCAGTTGCCGGCTCCGTCATCGAAGATGCCGCAATGGGAAATTCCTACCCAGCCGTAGCTGTTGTCGAACCGGTAAGGAGCAGTCAGTATCGGATATAGTTGCGCGCTTCCCATAGCGGAATTTCCGTGTATGTCTACATAAGGGCCGTCGATGTTTCTGGAACGGCAGACACGTGTATTATATTCTACCGACAGTGAACCGTAAGCCAGGAACAGATAGTAATAACCGTCACGATAGATCACTTCGGGACCTTCGGATGCCTGCCAGCGGCTGGTGCCACGTGTGGCGATTATCTTTCCATAACCCGAATTGTCTTCCCCTGTGATGTCCCAGGGATTTCCCAAAGCATTCAGCGGTTTGCCGTCTTCCGGATTTACCTGTAGGGCAGCGATACCGCTGTGCCATGAACCATAGATCAGCCAGTGTTCGCCATTTTCCGTTATTATATAAGTAGGGTCGATCGCATTGATTTTAAAATACCCTTCCCAGTCATTGATGCTGCTGCGCCCATAATCCGTCTTTCCCTTATCGCTGGCAGAGCAGACAACGAATCCTTTGTCTTCCCATATATTACTTGCCGGATCGGAAGTTTCCATCAGTCCGATAAACGCGCGTTCGGTCCATGAACCGTCAAAGTTGCCGTTGTTCTCAATTTCCGGTTTTCCGGTTTGGATGTAGTTCGTGATTACGATGGAATAATACATACGGTATTTTCCGTTCGATACTTTTCGTGCAACAGGTGCCCAGTATCCGTAAGACGGATTGTCAATCGGTTCCAGTCCCATCTCCTGACGGTAGGCATTCAGCTTTTCTTTGATCCATGTCGGGGGCGTTTCACTCATAGTTGCTCCCAGGTACTCCCAGTTTACGAGGTCTTTGGAACGCCGTGCGTGGAAGTGTCCGTTTTCGCTGTGCGCGTTGCCGTAAGAAGCGTCTGTCTGATACATATAGTAATATCCGTCATCGGTTTTCATTACCGTAGGGTCGTGTACGTTGGCAAGGTTCCAGTCATAACGGTTGCTCCAGGCTGAGAAACTTGTGTAGTCGTCTACATACGTGGGTGCTTCGTACGCTGCCAGTTCATCGCTCAGTGTCTCGGCGGGAGTCGTGAAAGAAGTTTCCTCCGAGTATCTGGGCTCTTCGTTGTAAAGGGTGACAAAGGCTCTTACGTAATACGTCGTCTGTGGAGTCAGGCCGGTCAGGGGTCGTACTGATTTCCGATCCTCTGACTTCGGAGGTCGTGTCATAAATGTCCGGATGGGATGCCGTGGCGTAGCAGAATCCCCGTTTGACGATATTCACTCCTTCCGTTCCGCTGATATTGGCGGATAAGGTTGCTTTGTTATACCCCACATTCGTATATGCCGGCGTTGTGATGCTTAAAGCTCCTGATGCGGAGTTTTCATCGTCGTCGCTGCACGCTGCCAGAGCGAGCGTGCAACAGAGTAGAAGATAGATGGTCTTTAAGTATTTCATATCTCAGTCTTTCTTTTTTAGATTGTTTTGATGTTTATTCGTTAGAAGCGCTTCCGGTGTCCCATCCCGGATTCTGTCCCAGATTGGGTGCCCGTTTCACTTCGTTGGCAGGTATCGGGAAATAGTAACTCTTGGGATTGACAAACGTGCGTGAATTGACCGTTTCTGCCAGTCCGAAGGTATAGGAGGGAGTATCTGCGTTGCCGGTGACCTTCACTCCATAAAGATTCAGCAACTGGTTGTAACGGGGCTTTCCGGTTTCTCCCGTAGAGGTTACATTGTCATATAGTTTCCAGCGGCGTACATCGAAGAAACGATGATCTTCGAAAGCCAGTTCGATGCGTCTTTCGTTGCGGATACGTTCGCGGAGTTCACTTTGCGACATATCTGCGTAGGCCGGCATACCGGCACGGGCGCGTACCTCATTGATGTAACTGTATGCCTTGGCAGGACCTTCCGCTTCATTATAGGCTTCGGCGGCATTCAGCAGAATTTCGCCATAACGGAAAATCATCCATGCGTGAGGATAGGTGGCCGGTTCTTTGCAGGAAATGTTATTCACGAACTTTTTCAGATAGTATCCGGTGTAGGTGCCTCCCATGGCTGAGGTGTAATCCACTCCTTTGTCCGCATCCGAGTTGTAGCGTACGTCGATGGCACGTCTTTCTTCTTTGTCGGCACGTCCCCACATCATGCCTTGATAGAAGATGGTTTGTGCCAGACGCGGGTCACGGTCTTTATACGGATTGGCGGCATCGTAGGTACTGCCGTTCTCATCGATCCGTTTGCCGTTGCTCATTTCGTAAGCGTCCACCAGATTCTGTGTCGGGTTGGTACGTCCGTTTCCGGAGAAAGAACCGGTAAAGCCTACCGGCAGGAATACTTTTTCTACCTGATTGGTATTCCATACAGAGCGTGCAAGGATAATTTCATTGTTGTATACCGGATTGGTCGTGAAACATTCGTAATAGTCATTCTCCGGATTTCCCGTATTGTACAGTCGGTAAGGGTAACTTTGCTTGTTATTCTGAGTGATGAAGTCGGCTGCTGCCTGCGCCGCATTCGCCCAGTATGCGGTGTTGCCGTCCGGATTGTTCAGTTTGGAAGCACGGTAGAGCAGGGCTCTTGCCTTTAAAGCATAAGCGGCGGCTCCATTGACACGTCCCCAGTTGGATGCTTCATCGCTGTAGCGGAAAGGGAGCTGGTTTTTGATCTGGTCGCATTGGTCGGCTACCCATTCAAGTGCTTCGGCAGCGGGAGTACGGAACATGTTCATTGCCGAAGGATCGGACAAGTCGAAGATGATCGGTTCGCCGGATTCATCTTCCGCAATGACAGGGGCAGCGCCGAACCAGCAGATTAAGTCGAAATGGAAGATAGCGCGAAGCAGTCTGGCTTCTGCACAGTAACGGTCGTAAAGGCGGTTGTCATCGCCGTCTTTCTCCGTATTTCCTACTACGGATGCCTTGGCGTTCTTCAGAAACATATTACATTTCCGAATCCCGTATAAGTCGGTGTTCCAGAAGCCCAGCAGGGGATGGTCGCCGGCGGTGTATCCGTCGCTGCCGATCTTTGTATAATAATGAAGTCCCCAGCAGGTCACTGCATTATCCGTCATACAGTCACGTGAAGCACCTGTGAACTGGTCGTCCGACAGTGGCGCCAGTCCGTCCGGCAGATTCGTGTAGATGTTGGCGAGGAACTCGCGTGTCAGGTTCTGGTTATTGAACACTTTCTTTTCAGATAAGGAGGCATCGTACTCTTTGTCGAGGTAGTCGCTGCACGAACTGCCTGCGAGTGCGAGGACCAGAGTAACTATATAAGTTGATATTCTTTTCATAATTCTTTGCTGTTTTATTGAATGATTAGAATCCGATATTCACACCGAACGTAAATGAACGTGTCTTGGGATATGCCCAGATATAGTTGGTCGGGTTTTCCGGATCAAAGCCTTTAGGCAGATGGCTCCAGTTGCACAGGTTGTAGCCGCTGAAGTAAAGACGGCATTTCGTCATATTGACTTTAGAAATCAGTCGTGCAGGAAGCGAGTAGCCGACTTCCACATTCCGCAATGACAGGAAGTCTCCATTGACTACCCAGATGGTAGACTCATTGTAAGGATAGTTCCGGTCGAGGTCACTGAAGGAAGTAGACAAACGCGGATATTTGGCGTTGATATTGCGCGGGTCTGTCGGATCATCGGTATAATATCCCCATGTGTTGGTGATTTCATGAGTGGAAGTACCTCCCCAGCCGAAACCATAGTCCATATTCTCGCGACAGGGAACGGTGCGGTTCAGATAAGCCGTCAGCACGGCACGTGCATCGAAACCTTCCAGTTGAAACCTAAACGGATGGTCGGGATTAATTCCGGAATATTTGTGTATCCGGTCGGTACTTTGTCGTAGCTGTCTATTTTACGGTCGCCGTTCGTATCCTGGAATAATACGGCATTGCCGAGCTTGTATTTACCGGCAGCGTTCCACGGATATTTCTGAGGATTGGCAACGGCATCTTCATACGACTCCGGAATCAGGTCGGGATTACTGGCCCATTGTTTCCAGATCAGGAGCTGGCTTTGGTCGATCCGGTTGCCGGTTCTTGCCTGATAAGCGTAATCGGGAGTCAGTTCATCCATTTCGGTGATCTTGTTGGTGTTGAAGGTCAGCATACCGTCGATATAGTATTCAAAATCACCGATCCGGTTGCTATGTCCTAAAGTGATCTCAAAACCTTTCGTTTCGGCCTTGCCGTAAGAGTCTTGCGGAGCGTTTACACCGAATAAGCCGGGCACGGTGGAACGGGATACCAGAATATTGGAACGCCATTCCTTGAAGAAGTCCACAGAACCGTAGATTTTCTTGTTCCACAAGTCGAAGTCAACGCCGAAGTTTGCCATATCTGAGATTTCCCATTTGATATTCTTGTTGCCGGCTGTCGATTCATATACACCTTCCGTGTAAGATTGGGAAGTACCGAAATTATATCCGCCTCCTTCGGTGAATGTACCTTGGTACGGGTAGCGGCTGACGCCTGTTACGGCTTGTCCTGCCCGTCCATAGGATGCGCGGAGTTTCAGGAGATTCACGAACGAGTTCTTCAGCCATGATTCTTCGGAAAGTACCCATCCCACGGAACCGCCGGGGAATGTTCCGAAGCGTTCGCCGTCGGCATAATTATCACTGCCCATGCGGGAGATATTACCGGAAAGGATATATCGGTTGTTATATACATATGTAGCTTGTGCATTGTAAGAGAGGTAGCGGTTGGATGATTCCTGTCCGCGTACTACATTCTGATAAGTACGGATAAAAGCCTGAGCATTGACGGCATGTTTGCCGAATGTATGTTCGTATGCCAGTCCGCCGTTCATATTGAGATTATAGTAATAGTCACGTGGAGAAGTGGTGGCATTGGGCAATGCTTTGTACGTTCTCATGCGTTGGTATGTATATTCCGACGGGTCGTTGACATCAGCCATATAGTTATAGTAGTAGACATTGACATCGGCTTGCTGCACCTTCTGGAATGTTTCGTAAGAGTCGAAACTGAACGTCATCTTGGCTTTCAGTCCGGGAACGAGGGCATCCATGTTTCCGGTAGCCGTTACGGTTGTATAGAGGTTACGGCGGCGGTTCTGCTCCACACCACGTCCGGCGATTTGTGCGGCACCGTTTTTACTGTCGCTGCTGGTTGGCATAAAGAATTCACCGTTCGGGCAGAATACGGGATACACCGGAAGATTTTCGCCGGCTCCCCAGGTAAAGAGGTTCCATACGTCAATGCCCGGTTGGGAGATATTGTCGATACGTCCGCCCAAGTCCATCGATACATTCAGGAACTTGTTTACATCGATGTCGATGTTCGAACGCAGGTTGTAGCGGTTCAATACTTCCTGTGTGCTGTAGCCTTCGTTCCATTCCGTCCATTTGGTGTCGAACAAACCTTCCTGGGCGGAGATAAGAGAAGGAGACATAGTAGCGTGCACGTGCATTACCACCGCTGACAGACAGGTTGGTACGGTATTGCGGAGCTGCATCCCGCAGCATGGTGTCGTGCCAGTTCGTATTGAAGTATTTGTATTTGGCCATTCCTTCCAACTGCTCACCGTTGCAGACACGACGGTAGTATTCCAGGTCTTCATCGGAATATTCGGGACTTAATCCGTCCAGGTATCGTGCCTGATTACGGCTCAGCGCATAGTTATAAGAATTCTGGCTTTCGGGAATTCCGGCAATAGTCTGGAAGCCGACTTCTTGTGTGAAGTTGATTTTAGTCTTACCGGTTTCTCCGCGTTTGGTCGTTACGAGTACTGCGCCGTTGGCTCCACGCATTCCATAGATAGCGGTGGCGGCGGCATCCTTCAATATCGTAATCGATTCAATAGGGTAGGCATCGAGGAATGAGAGGTCACGTTCCACGTTGTCAACGATGATCAGCGGACTGCGTGCGCTGGCATTCATGGTACGGATGCCACGGATATACATAGCCGTTTCACTCCATCCCGGTTCGGATTGCGCCTCATACGTCTCTACACCGGTGACAGTGGAGGTAAACGCATTCTGCAAAACGGTTACCGGATGTTTTTCCAGTTCTTCTCCGGTGACGATGGAGGTGGACTCTGTCACAAACTTCTTGGGTTTGCGGTTGAAAGGAAGCGGAGTCGTATGAGCATATTCATCCAGGTCGGCATCCATGACAATCTTGAAATTCTCTTCGAAGTCGGCAATGGCCGTTGTCGGCAGATAACCTACGCTGCTTACATAAAGCTCGTCGGCAGGTTTTACATTCTTCAAAGTGAAGAAACCGTCCTTGTCCGAGAGTGCGATGCGGCTTGCTTCCGCTACGTTGACCACCGCACCTGCGATAGGTTCACCCTCTGCATTTACGATTCGTCCTTTCAGTACTTTAGCATCTTGCGCCCATCCGTTGCCCAGCATGAAAGCTGTGGCTACGGTGAGCAGGATTCTTTTTGAATCCTGTCTGTATGTTATTTAATTTCATCGGTTGCATATTCATTCAGTTAATTGTTCCAACCCGGGTTGTTTTCGATATTCGTTTTCCATACTTCTCCTTCCGGTATCGGGTAGAGATACATTTTCTCTGTAAATACCCGGTTCTGGGCAACTTTACGTGTATAGACAAACTTTCCGTTTTCCTTGGTAATCTCCATTCCGTAGATAGGACGTGCCAATGCTTTTTCTGCTACATTCCAGCGACGTACGTCCCAGGCGCGATGATCTTCAAAAGCGAGTTCGACGGTACGTTCCTTGCGGATGAAGTTACGGCGGTCGGCAATGGTCTGAAGATCGCTGCGGTCTGTGAGTTTGGCAGTCATCCCTACACGGTCGCGGAGAGGCTGGATGGCATTCAGTACGTCGGCACGTGACCCGCCGGCTTCATTCAAGGCTTCTGCATAGTTCAATAAGATTTCCGCATAAAGCGGATGATAATCCAGTTACGGTAGTTGCTGCCGGTATGGTTATTGTTCAGGATCACTTCCGGAATATACTTGCGGGTATAGTATCCGGTCGGCGTTGCATTTGCATTTCCTTGCGGGTTATCCCGTTGTCCTTTAAGTACATTAATTATGCCATTACCCCAGTTCACACCGTTGTAGAGCACGGTTGCCGCCAGACGCGGATCACGATTGCTGTAAGGATCATTGCTCTTGTATCCGCTGGCGTTGTTGATGGCCGGAGTGGCTGTTCCATTATAAACAGGGGCGCCGGTTTCATCATAACTGCTGAAAGGAGACTGTCCGTTTGCCATATCGTACATATCCACTAAATTCTGTGACGGGCACAAACCTCCGTTGCCGCCTTCGCCTACCGGCGTATCGTTATAGATCGCTCCCCATCCTACAGCTACATCATTACGCCAGAAGATCGTTTCATTATTTTTCTCGTCATGTGCGTTCTTCAGGATGGCGTTGGTATAGCATGTCTTCGGATCGGTATCAGTCGTGTAGAGTCCGTAGAGTGTTCCGTAATCCGTCATGAAGCTTTGCGCTGCATCGGCGGCTTGCTGCCAGCTGATACCCGATTCACTTCTGAAACGGTCGCTTGCCATGTAGAGCATGACACGTGAATACAGTGCACGTGCCATTGGCTGGCTGATACGTCCGGGGTTGCCCGATTCGGCAGAAATAGCTTTATCCATCAATCCTTCTTCGCAATCTTTCAGTTCTTTCAGAATGAAGTCAACTACATATTCTTTCAAGGAAGGGCGGGTGGTATAGTTGCTGAGCAAGTCTCCGTCCGGATCGAGTACATCTGTAACCAGAGGGACGGGACCGTAGCGGAGAAACATTTCCCAGTAGAAATAAGCACGGAGGAAATGAGCTTCCGCCTTGTATTGTTTCACATAGGTAGCGTGTGCTTCTTCCGAGTCATCCGTAGCTTTGGGCACGTCGTCGATGTTCTTTAACAGCATATTGCATTTGCGGATACCCCGGTAATAGTGTTCCCATGTGCCGGTGAGTTCAGTGGCGGCACCGCTGGCATAATAGTTACCGATGTTGAAACTTGTACGCGTGCCGCCGCTGGCGTAGCTGGTTTCGGCTAAGTCGGTAGCTGCATCCATCCATGAGTTGTTGATGCGGCAGGCACCGTGACGCAGGAAGTTGTAAGTATCGAAATGGAACTCACGGGTAGTAGTCCATCGGCTGAATACCTCTTCTTCTGTCAGTTCGTTGCTGGGCTGTTTGTCCAGAAAACCACCGAATATATCTTCACAGGAAGTCAGGGCGATTCCGGCGGTTGCCAACCAAAAGGCGGTATATATGATTGTCTTTTTCATGTCTTATATCTGTTAGAATTTAATGTTTACACCAAAGTTCACAGTCTTCATAATTGGGTAACGGTTGGAACCTTCACTTTCCGGATCGCAAAGACCATCCAGTTTATCCCACGTGATGAGATTGTTTGCATTTACATAGACGCGGCATTCGTTCATGGCTACTTTTCTGATCCATCGGGCCGGAAGCGAGTAGCTTAGTTCGATATTCTTCAGACGAAGGAAGTTACCGTTTTTCAGGAAGAACGAGTTTTTACGCTGGTTATGGTCGCCGTAGCTGTCATAATGGAGCAGCGGATAACTGGCATGGGTAAGATTGTATGCTTCCGACTGGTTGGGATTCCAGCGGTTCAGATGATGTTCTTTTACCTTACCGCCATTCACGAAAGCGTACATTGCTTCCGCATCATAATATCTGGAAACATGATCTACTCCCTGAAACATGATGCTGAATCCGATGCCTTTGTATTCGCATCCCAGAGACAAGGCGTAAGTGTTTTCGGGAACATCGCTATAGCCGATAAATGTTTCATCACGGCTATCGATAAATCCGTCTCCGTTCATATCACGGTATTTCAGGTCACCTACCTGTACATTGCCGAAAGTAGAAACCGGAAAATCGGGATTGTTCAAGTCGGCTTGGGTCACAAAACCATCGCACACCAGACCGAAGTATTGGTTGATCGGATGACCTTCCTGTTTGCGATAAGCTGTCTTTGTGGCGGGTTCGTCCATGTTCCGGATTTCATTGCGGGCGTGTGAGAAAGTCAGACTTGCATTATAGGAAAAGTCCTTTCCGATATGGTTCGCATGTTTCAGTTCGATTTCGAAGCCCTTGTTGTTGGTCTCTCCCAGATTGCCGGCAGCCATATTGACGCCTACCCATTGCGGACGGGTGAGGTAAGGAGTCAGGATATCGTTTCTCTTTTCGTAGAATACGTCGATATTACCGTTCAACAGTCCGTTCCATAAACCAAATTCCAGTCCCAGGTTGTATTTGTGAGCACGCTCCCAAGTCACTGCATAGTTAGGGTACTGGCTTTCATAGATACCGGTATATCCGGTTGTTCCGAAGTGATAGTCGTTGGCTATCTGTGTCCACACTGCCTGATACAGGAAACGTTGTTTTACGCCATTCACTTTGTATACATCGTTTCCTACTTCACCATAGGATGCACGGATTTTCAGATTGTTCAGCCAGTCTTCCGTTCCTTTCATGAAAGCTTCGTTGCTGATTCTCCATCCTACGGAGAAAGAAGGGAAGAAACCAAAACGTTTGCCTTTCATGAAGTTTTCCGAACCGTTGTAACCGAAGTTAACCTCTGCCAGATAACGATCGTCGTAGCCATAAGTGGCACGCCCTACCAGTCCTTGGTAGCGTTCGGCAAGGTCTGCCTGATAACGGTAGTCATTCTGGTTGTACAGTGCCATAGCGGTGATATCATGTTTCCCGAATTTGCGTGCCCAGTTCAGCTGGAATTCCATATAAAGTTTATAAGTAGTAGTCTGGTTATTGCCCAGATAAGCAAGTTCCGTATCCGTATTGAACTGGGTATAAGCGTCTATTGAATTATAATTAGTACGGTCATTCAGCTCATAAGTGGCAAAGTCGGCATTGAAAGCACGCATATAGTAAGCGTCGTAGTCGAAAGATACCATACCTTTTGCTGCCAGCCCTTTGGTGAGCCAGTCCATCTTATAATCCACAATGAAATTTGTTTCATTGATCGTATTGGTGGAGCGGTAGAAACCGGCTTTGGCAAAACGTGCCACGATATTATTCTGGTATTGTGAGCTGCCGCTGTACAATGTCTTCTGGTCTTCACCTTCACCTACGGTATAGGATACCGGAAACAACCATCCCGGTGTATGATTCATTTCATAAAATGCCTGACTGTAAGTTCCGTCTCTCGATTCATTCGAGTTCGGTCCTCTGCGTTCTTCGAAACGTGTCCCGAAGTTGACGGAAAGAGTCAGGTCTTTGGTCATCAGGAAGTCGAGATTGGCACGGAAAGCGAAACGCTTGAAGCTGGAGTTCGACTTGTTTCCGTATTCGTCCTGACTGAATTCCTTGAACAATCCCTGTTGGTTATAATATTCGGCAGAAGTAAAGTAACGCATACGTTTGGTACCGCCGGCCCTGTATATTGACATTGTAGCGTTGTGCCGGTGCACTGTTTCGCAAAACGGTGTCATACCAGTCTACATTCGGGTAGAGGAGGGCATCGATTCCGCTGAGTTGTCCTGCTGAGGCTCTTTTATACATTTCGATGTCGGATGCTGAATATTGAGAAGGCAGTCCGTCGTTAGCCAGCGCTTCTTCCAGCAATACAACCGAATTGTAAGAATCCAGATAAGTATCCTGGCGGGTAGGGGACTGTATTTGCCAGTTGGCGGTCAGGCTGACGGTCGGTTTCTGTTCCTTACCGCGCTTTGTTGTAATCAGCATAACACCGTTTGCACCACGTACACCATATACGGCAGTAGCGGAAGCATCTTTCAACGTAGAGATCGATTCGATATCATCCGGAGCAATCTGTGAGAACTCGCGTTCTACGCCGTCTACCAGAATCAATGGTTGGTTGTCTCCTGCGAAAGAAGCACGGCCACGGATATAAATCTTCATATCGTCAGCCCCCGGTGCACCGGAAGTCTGAGAAGTGATTACACCCGAAATCTTACCGGCAATCGCCTGTGAAATGTTGGCTGCCGGAGATTTCAACAATTCTTTGGAAGAAACCTGTGAGATGGCACCTACCACACTCTCTTTCTTCTGCGCACCGTAACCGACCACTACGACTTCATCCAGCACTTCCGTGTCTTCCTCCATGGTGATATTCAGTTTCGTCTTGTTGGCTACAGGAATTTCCTGTGTCTTATAGCCGATATAACTGATTTGTAACATGGCTTTCGGTCCGACCGTCAGTTTGAAGTTACCGTCAAAGTCGGTAATGGTTCCGTTGGTCGTTCCTTTTTCAAGTATGCTTGCACCAATGGCGGCTTCGCCTTTGGTATCAACTACCCGTCCGGAGATCTGCTTGTTCTGCGCGTACACCCATTGGCTGAATGTGGCGAGGCAGAGTATCAGTATAAAATTCTTCATGTATACTAAACTTTAAGGTTTAATTCTTTTTTTTCTTTTTCATAATAGCTTGTATCTCATCGATTGTCAGTGCTTTGTTCTAGATAGCGATGTCGTCGAACATAAATCCGGGATCAGGGTCAGCCCATGTCCATGCCTGGTTTCCGCCCAATGAGATGTATTTCAAATCTGCACCGTTGGTGAATATTCCGGAGATGGTATTGCCGTCACCGCTGCCCGAGACTGTCCATGAGTTGGCGACTTCTCCGTCAATGTAGATTTTACAGGTGGTAGACGTGAGAACGGCTGTGTAAAGATGCCATTCATGATCCTTCAGCCAGTCTTCCTCACAAACGATTCCATCTGCTGCATATTCCGAGCAATAAACGGTGTTGACACCTTTCTCGTTCTGTGCGGCGGTGAAGTCTGTCCATCCGTTACAGTTTATTTGGGCAAGTCCGCGGGATTGCAGGACAAACAATGGCCATATATTCTCTGATCCTGCCGACGGCTCATTTCCGTATGCCGTGAATAGGGGAGAATAGCGATAATAATCGTCCGATGCTCCTGCATTCTTGGCATTCACCCATACACTGATACTCACTTCCTGAGATTCTACGGAGTGGGAAAGAGCATCTTGAGGCAACATCAGATAATTAGTGCCTTTAGAACCGGCTACATTCTGGAATATTTGTCCGAACCCTTTGTCTTCCACTGAAACTATTTTGCCCGAACCTACGATTTTTTGCATCTCCGGCTCCTTCTTCAAAGGTATTGATGTAGACAGGAGTTGGTAGAGCCAATGTCTTGTCTTCCATAATCTGTTTGATCTGTTCCGGAGACAATTCTTTGTTATAGACTGCGAAGTCGTCAAACATGAATCCCGGATCGGGATCGCCCCAGTCGAACGCCTGATTTCCGCCTAAAGTGATGTATTTGTAGTTGGCACCATAAATGAATGCACCTTCAATTGTATTATTATCTCCGGTACCTGCCACCTGCCATTCGTTCTTCAGTTCGCCATCCATATATACTTTGGCGGAAGTAGCGGTGAGAGTTACTGTATAGTAATGCCACCCGTGATCGGCTAACCAGTCAGTGGCGTCATGATATAGAGCATTGGTACCATTTACATTCTGTGCATCATCAAAGTTGCACCATCCGGCATTATTCAGTTGTAATGTTCCTCTTACATACAATGCAAACATAGGCCAGTTATCCGTATTGGCAGTACCTGCTATGCCCGGTGCCTGCCCGTGAGCACTGAATAATGGTGACCACATATAAGTGGATGAGATTCCGGCATCCTTCGCATTCACCCACATACCGATAGACATTTCTTTCGTTTCGGCAGAATGTGACATTACATCTTCCGGAAGCAACAAGTAATTCTGACGCATTCCTCCGGGGATATTCTTGAATACAGTTCCGAAGGCGCTATTATCATCCGTAACAAAGCTGCCGCCGCCGACAATCTGTAGTCCAGTAGTCGTTTCGAAAGTAGCTTTATAAACAGGATCGGGCACGTGTATTCCGCCACCGATATTCGGTCCCCTGAGCATCGCTGTCCGAGAAGGTATTTGTCCAGATCTTCAGATCATCATAATAGGCTTCGGCTGTTTCCGTATCCGAACCATAGCCTAAATATATATAGGTCGCAGATGACAATAAATCGATCATATTGGAATAATCGAAGTCACCTACGCTCACAGCCCTTGTCTTTCCGGAACTGATGCTGGCATGGTTGTTGGTATCGTATTTCTTGGTGCCATCGATATAAATGGCGTATCCTTTCTCTGTGAAAGTCAAGGCAACATAATGCCATGTCCCGTAAGGCATTGCGTTCGTTACACTGACTTCCGGATCATTTACGTCCAGATAGCCTCCTGTGCCGGTATAGCTCAAAAAAGCATTTGCGGTGAAATACAGTTTGTTCGTTCCGTCACTGAATGAGATCAGTGCGCCTGTATGGTCTGTTTTAGTAGATTTTACGAAGAAACTAAATGAGACTCCTGTCTGGATATCTGCACCGATAAGAGGGTTGGGAATGCGGGAGGTATCCGCCGTTGGCGTGCATAACTCCACTTTCTCTTGCATCATCTTGTACGATTTCCGGAATCTCCTGATCTGCACTGTATGCAAAACCTTCCCCCGATACAGGTGTTTCGCCTTCGGTGGCAGTAGAGTTGAAATCTTCGTCAAATGTAAATTCAGCTATTAATTTAGCGGAGGTATCCGGCTTTGCCGGAAGTTTTTGATTTCCTGCCGGTGGATCGGCTTCTCCCCAATCCTGACAAGAACTCATGCTGAGAACGGTAAGAATTGCCATAAGTAGTAATGGCCATTTCCTTGTCTTCATAGATATTGATATTAATGGTTCAACAATAATTCTACTCGTTGTAGTGTCGCAAAAATACAACCGATGAGTATATTAAAGGTGGACAAATGAATTTTCGAGGTGGATAAACGGTTATATAAGTGTCTTTTTTACACTTTGAGTATAATATTGGACGGATGTCTCTTAAAATGAGTTCATTTTAAGACGAAGGGCTGCTATCATTGTTTCATAATAGCAACCCTTATATCAGTTATTCTTCGTTATTCAGCAGTGCACTTGGTGTCACATTGAAATGTTTCGTGAAGCATCTTGTAAAATATTTGGGATCATTGAATCCTACTTCGTAGGCAACTTCCGCTATATTCATATTCTTCGTTTCCCGATTCTTCAGAATCAATTCCCGAGCGATGTTCAGTCTGTAATTCCGGATGAACTGTCCGGCGGACTGACCGATTAAGTTTTGCAGTTTTTTGTTCAGCAGGCTTTTGCTTACCCCGACGGCTTCACAAAAATCGCTGACTTCAAAATAGGAGTTCTTGTAGTTCTCTTTGATAACCTCCATTACTTGATTGAGGAACTTCTTATCACCGGATTCTTCTTCCATATTAAGTACGTCCACGTCCATATCAAGCGTAAATTTACGCAGATATCGTTTCCGGTTCTCCAGAATATTCTGAATACGGGTCAATAATAATGTCTCATCAAAAGGTTTCAGCAGATATTCGTCCACTCCCATACGATAGCTTTCCAGTCGGGCTTCTTGTGAGGTCTTTGGCGGTCAGCATCAGGAAAGGAATATGCGAAATGGCAAATGTCTCCTTTACCCTTCGGGACAGCTCGATTCCGTCCATGACGGGCATCATCAAATCACTGATAATAAAGTCTATTGGATTACTATTAAGTATATGTAATGCTTCTTCGCCATTTGCAGCTTCCAGTACATGATACTGTTCACGAAGAATAGACCGGATATATCCCCGCATATCAGCATTATCCTCCACAACCAGTATACTTAAAGCCTCTTTCTCTTTTGGAGAGCCGGAATCCTGAACAGGAGTTGCGGACGAATCGTTGTGATCAATAATGATTGTCTTTTCGTCTTTCCTTTCATTTCGTTGCAAGGGGAGGAGGATGCGGAAAGAGCATCCCGCATGACGGTTATTGAATGCTTTGATCTCTCCGCCGTGCATTTGAACAATCCGTTTGCAGAGGTATAAACCGATGCCTGTTCCTGCTTGTCCGTATACCGGATATTTCACTTGATTCTGCGACTGGTAGAAGCGGTTGAAAATCCGATTGAGGTCTTCCTCAGGGATGCCCGAACCACTGTCCTTGACGCAAATATACAGAGTCTCTTTTTCACTGTCTTTGGCGAAAAGAGCAGATAGGTAGAGAGACACAGTTCCCCCGTTAGGAGTAAACTTGATAGCGTTACTCAACAGATTGGTGACCACCTTACGCATTGCTTCCTCATCGTACAAGATCTCCGGCATCTCCATCCGGTAATAGCGTTTGAGCACAATGTTCCGCTCTTGGGCGAATACTTCAAACGGAGTGATCAGTGAATCGATAAATTTCAGAAAATTTCCCCGAGTCTTCACAATCTCCAGTTTGCCGGACTCTACCTTCCGGAAATCCATCAACTGATTGACGAGAGACAATAGATATTTGGAATTGCGTTCCACGAAGTTCAATTGCTCAATGACTTGCGGATTGTAGCTTAATTTCAACGCACGTTCGATAGGACCGATAATGAGAGTAATCGGTGTACGGGAATTCGTGAGTAATATTCGTAAAGAATGAAATCTTGTCAAGCGTCAATTCCTGTACTTTACGGGACATACGAATCAGTTGTGCCTTCTGCCTCGTGATTTTCTCATTCTGCTGAATCAGCATCTGGTTTTGGCGTGACAGCTCATCCGTTTGATTTTCTAACAGATGCTTTTGCTGTTCCAGTTCATGAGTACGTTCTTCTACCGTGCGGTGCAGATATTCTTTCTGCCGTTTCAGATTACGGATGCGCCATTGATAGAATTGCCATACACTGACAGATAACAATACGATGATGAATAGAATAAACCATACAGTCTTATAGAAATAAGGTACAATCGTAATCTTCAGTTCCGTTATGTTTTCTCCCTCGTTCTCACCATCAGGAGTGTATCTGACCTGTAGAGTATATGAACCGGGAGGTAAATTCGTATGACTTTGGCGAAACGACGGTTGCCCTGAACCTGTACCCATTTATCGTCAAAACCGACCAGACGATAACTGTATATGGCTGTATTGTTTGATTCAAAGTTGAGCGCTGCAAATTCGAGTGAGAAAGATTTCTCTTTTTCATGCAGTTTCAGTTCCGTCGTTATGGCAATATCTTCCGACAAGTATTCGCTGCCCGGCAATATTTCTTCATTACCTATCCGCAGGCGGGTGAAACGTACTTTGGCAGCTGGAAGAGACATCGCCGGACGATTACTTTCGATTGCAACCAATCCGCCTACACTGCCGAAATAGAGTAAGTCATGAGAAGAACCACATGAGGCGTTCCAATAAAACTGTGTGTCAATCAGACCATCCTGTATGGTATAGTTAATGAAACGATTCTCTGCCTGGTGATAACAGGAGAGTCCATTATTGGTACTGATCCATAAGTTACCGTTGTTATCTTCCAGTATTCCCCGAATACTATTGTTCGGTAGTCCTTGCGCTGTGCTATAAGAGATAAACTGTTCTTTTCCTTGAGCATCGACTTTTCGTTGATAAATGCCATATCCGTTACTGCCCAGCCATAAAGTACCGTCCTTACCTTGATAAAAGCAGGTTATTTTCTCAATCAGGCGGGAGGACGGATCGTCCAGTTTGTAGTTCAGGTGCCTGTACTGGAATTCTCCTTTAGAGGAACGGGAATGCAGATCGATGATATAAACCCCTTCCAGACAACCGACCCAAAGTTTACCCTCCTTATCAATAATGGAACCGATACAGCCATGAATATTTTCAGCAGCCTTATCCGGTAACGGAGCAGTTATTTCCTTTTTACCGGATCATAAAAATAGAGTCCTTGATTGGCGCCTATCCATATACCTTCATTAATAGGGTCATAATTCAATACTCCGATAAAGTTAATCGGAAAGCCTCCACCGGTCTGTGAGGAAATTACCTCCAGTATCTGTCGGGGAGCTTTCAGATCAAGCAGAATTGAGACCTCCCCATGTACCTATCCATAAGTGATTGTCGGTATCGGCAGTCAGGGCACTGACGGAGTTGTGACTCAGCCCTCCGTGTTCACGTGTATAATGGGTGAAATCTTCGCTGTTCCGTTCTTTTCTGTTCAGTCCGCCTTCTACTGTCCCTACCCATAAGGTTCCGTATACATCTTCATAAATTGCATTGACAGGATTATAGGATAAACTTGACGGATTTTCCTTGTCATGCCGGTAGCTCCGTATCGATAGTTGCCGTGGATTCAACAGATTGATACCTCCGGTTTCCGTACCGAACCAGATATGTTCTCCATCAGTCAATATGCAATTAATAAAGTTACTGTTCAGCAGATTGGTCCCACCATTTGAAGGTCACAGGCTATACGTTCAAAATTATCCGTCATCGGGTTATAGATATTAATACCACGTAGTGTCGCGACGATTAATTGTTTGTCATCGGTGATAGCTAAATTTGTCAGATAATTTTGCGACAGGGAATAGGGATTGCCGGAATCATGCTCATATCGTTTTATCACATTTCCAGTTTTATTATAGCGGAATAGTCCGCGGTCACTGGAGATCCAGACTTCATTCTCTTTGCTGAGGAAATCCGAAATATAAGTTCCCGCTTCGAACTTCAGGCAGTCGGCTATGGGAATGGTTACCAGTCTCTTTTGCGGACTTAATGCCACTTTTCGTATTTCTCCATTGTTTCCCATCCATATTTTCCCATCCTCGTCAATGTCTTTCAGAGCAATGTCCGGACCATTCAGATAGACAGGGCTGAGTGTAGACAGGATTTGCACTTCCCCTTTGTCATTGAATTCGATACGGTGAAGGGCGTTGTCGCAATGAAGCCAGATACAGCCTTGTGTATCTTTCATGATACGGGTAGCCGGTAGTTCCAGTATCTTTGGAAGTATCCCTTTCGGGTCATGGGGGATAATCGGTTTTAAAGTAGATAAGTCAATAATATCCGTTCCCCCTTCGGAGACGATCCAAAGGCGTTGGAAGGCGTCTTCACAGACATTGCGTATAAAGTTGCTTTTTAGTTTGCATTGGTGATTATTGGGAGTGTAGTTTACAAACTCATAGCCATCATAACGGGAAAGCCCGCCTCCAGCAGTCGAAATCCACATAAACCCCCGGCTGTCTTTGTACAAATCGTCGATAAAATTATGTGGAAGCCCCTCGTTCATGGTCACATACGTAATATTATAGCGGTCGGCAAACCGTTCCTGTGCCCGAATCTGTCCGGCCAGTGAACAGATACTATATATTATAAGGTATATAAGTAGGTGTTTTTTCATATATGTACGTATTAATAAGGGGCAAAGTTAGAAGAATCTCTTCAATCACAAAAATGGGAAGAGCTTCTTTTCAGCAGATTATCGGATTGTCCACCAATCGTGTTCGTATGTCCACCTTTCATAGGGGAAACGGGGCGTATTTTTGTAGCATAATTGATGAACGAATACACAGATATTATGGAAAAAACTTGTTTTTGCCAGTTCTTTTAGTAGCAGGCAGCTTCTTTGTAAGTTGCACTTCTTCCGTGTTTACTCCGACTCCTTCTGCTAATCCTTGGGATGATAATTATTTATCAGTAGCCAAAATGGAAGATTACCGTCAATGGGGAACATACAATGTACACGATCCGTCCTGCCGGAAGCTGGGCGACTATTATTATATGTATTCTACAGATGCGATTTTCGGTGAGAACCGGAAAGAAGCGAGAGAGAAAGGCGTGCCGTTGGGATTTATCCAGATGCGCCGTTCTAAGGATTTGGTACATTGGGAATTTCTGGGATGGGCATTTCCGGAAATACCGGAAGAAGCGGTTCAATGGGTACAGTCTCATGCAGGAGGGCAGGGGGCGACCAATATCTGGGCACCGTATATCATCCCTTATAAAGATAAATACCGCCTCTACTATTGCGTATCCGCATTCGGACGTAAAACATCCTATATAGGACTTGCCGAATCAACTTCTCCCGAAGGGCCATGGACGCAGAAAGGCTGTATCGTTAAAACAGATGATTCTACCGCGATGAATGCTATCGATCCGAGCGTCATAGCAGATGAAAATACTGGTAAGTGGTGGATGCATTACGGTTCATTCTTCGGTGGTCTGTATTGTGTGGAACTGAATCCGGAAACCGGATTAGCCTTAAACGAAGGCGATTTGGGGCACCTTGTAGCACGGCGTGCCAACTATCGGAAGGACAATCTCGAAGCACCGGAAATAATCTATCATCCGGAGCTGAAACAATATTATCTTTTCACTTCCTATGATCCGTTGATGACGACTTATAATGTACGTGTCAGCCGTTCGGATGCTGCCGAAGGTCCGTTTACGGACTACTTTGGCAAGGCTGTGAAAGATACGACCAACAACTTCCCGATACTGACTGCACCATATCGTTTTGAGAACCATACCGGATGGGCGGGTACAGCGCATTGTGCCGTCTTTTCTGACGGTGAAGGAAACTATTTTATGGCACATCAGGGACGCCTGTCACCGCAAAATCAGTTACTGGTGTCACATATACGGCAGTTGTTCTTCACTCCCGAAGGCTGGCCGGTCGCTTCTCCCGAGAGATATGCAGGGACTGCTTCGCGTCAATTCAGCAAAGAAGATCTGGTCGGTGAATGGGAAATCATACGAGTGCAGGAACCGGCATACGAACGTCAGCTGGAAGCCGGACAGATCTTATGGGGGAGAGGGAGAACTGAAAGAGAAGGAATGGAACTTGTCCACCCGAGTGACTTTGGTAAAAGACGGCACGTGCAAAGGGCAGATGACCGATAACGAATGGAATATAGTTCAAATGAATGGAAAATGGTCCTTTTTGACCGAAAAACATCTATTAATGGTAGATTTGAACTCGGAGAAGATAGAAAATCTGATTATCTTTGCAGGACACGACTGGGAGAATGAGACGGAAACCATTCTCTTTACCGGACTCGATAGTCGGGGACGTTCTGTCTGGGGAAAAAGAATAGAATAACTATATAATTTTTTATTGAAAACCATGAGAAGATACACAAATTTATTGGCTGTAGTGGCCTTATCTGCCGGAATGGCACTTCATGCGCAAACCAATGAAATGGTGATACAGACAAAGAAACTGGGAGCGGAAATCCAGCCTACCATGTACGGACTCTTTTTGAAGACATCAATTATGCTGCCGATGGCGGACTTTATGCCGAACTGGTAAAGAACCGTTCATTCGAATTCCCTCAGCGTCTGATGGGATGGAAGACTTATGGAAAGGTGACTTTGCAGGATGACGGTCCTTTTGAACGCAATCCGCATTATGTGCGTCTTGATAATCCGGGACATGCCCACAAGCATACCGGACTGGATAATGAAGGCTTCTTCGGCATCGGGGTTAAGCAAGGTGAAGAATACCGCTTCTCTGTGTGGGCACGTCTGCCGCACGGAGGTACAGGTGAAAAGATACGTGTGGAACTTGTAGATACCAAATCTATGGGCGAACATCAGGCTTTTGCCTCTCAGACACTGACCATTGATTCCAAAGACTGGAAGAAGTATCAGGTAATCTTAAAAGCGGGTGTTACCAATCCCAAAGCAACGCTTCGTATTTTCCTTGCTTCCCAGGGTACGGTAGACTTGGAGCATATTTCCCTTTTCCCTGTCGATACTTGGAAGGGACATGAGAACGGTCTTCGCAAAGACCTTGCGCAGGCTTTGGCGGATATTCATCCGGGAGTCTTCCGTTTCCCCGGTGGTTGCATCGTTGAAGGTACGGATCTCGAAACCCGTTATGACTGGAAGAAATCCGTGGGGCCGGTAGAAAACCGTCCATTGAACGAAAATCGCTGGCAATATACCTTTACCCATCGTTTCTATCCGGATTATTATCAAAGCTACGGACTGGGATTCTATGAATATTTTCTTCTTTCTGAAGAAATGGGAGCGGCACCGCTTCCGATCCTGAACTGCGGACTTGCCTGTCAGTATCAGAACAATGAAGAAAAAGCTCACGTAGCAGTTTGCGACCTGGACAGCTATATTCAGGATGCACTCGATCTGATCGAATTTGCCAATGGAGACGTGAACACGACTTGGGGGAAAGTACGTGCCGATATGGGACATCCGGCACCTTTTAATTTGAAATATCTGGGCATCGGTAATGAACAGTGGGGGAAAAGAGTATCCCGAACGTCTCGAACCGTTTATCAAGGCTCTTCGCAAGGCGCATCCGGAAATCATGATTGTAGGCAGTTCCGGCCCGAATTCCGAAGGAAAAGAATTCGATTACCTGTGGCCTGAGATGAAACGACTGAAAGCTGATTTGGTAGACGAACACTTCTACCGTCCCGAAAGCTGGTTCCTCAGTCAGGGAGCACGCTATGATAATTACGACCGCAAAGGTCCGAAAGTTTTTGCCGGCGAATATGCTTGTCACGGTAAAGGTAAGAAATGGAACCATTTCCATGCAGCCTTGCTCGAGGCTGCCTTTATGACCGGTTTGGAACGTAATGCCGATATCGTACATATGGCTACTTATGCGCCGCTTTTCGCTCATGTGGAGGGATGGCAATGGCGTCCGGACATGATTTGGTTTGATAATCTTAACTCGGTGCGTACCGTAAGTTATTATGTGCAGCAGCTGTACGCACAGAACAAAGGAACGAATGTACTTCCTCTCACTATGAACAAGAAACCGGTAACAGGGGCGGAAGGACAAAACGGACTTTTTGCCAGTGCAGTCTATGATAAGGATAAGAACGAACTGATTGTCAAAGTAGCTAATACTTCCGATAAGACACAGCCTGTATCCTTGACTTTCGAAGGTCTGAAAAAGCAGGATGTATTGTCCGAAGGACGTTGCATCACTCTTAGCTCACTCGATCAGGACAAAGATAATACGCTTGAACAACCGTTTGCCATCACTCCGCAGGAGACACCGGTAACGATCAATGGTCATGCGTTAACCACCGAACTCGGACCGAACACGTTTGCAGTTTATAAATTCACGAAGAAATAAAATGAATAGCGTTAAACTAGTTATGATTTCATGCGCATTGGCAGCCTTTTCCGGGCTGTCTGCGCAGAATGACACTACTTTTGTAGCCGATGGCAATCCCATCATAAAATATAAATATACAGCCGATCCGGGTGCTATGGTGCATGACGGTAAGGTGTACATTTATGCCGGACATGATGAATGTCCTCCTCCCAGAGAACATTACCAGTTGAATGAATGGTGTGTATTCTCGTCTCCCGATATGAAGACATGGACGGAGCATCCTGTACCTTTGAAAGCCAAAGATTTTAGTTGGGCAAAAGGGGAAGCATGGGCTAGTCAGGTGATTGAACGGGACGGAAAGTTTTACTGGTATGTGACAGTAGAACACGGCACTATTCACGGAAAATCCATCGGCGTAGCCGTATCTGATTCGCCTGTCGGTCCTTTTGTGGATGCCCGTGGTTCCGCACTGATCACCAATGATATGACGACCGAATTTACCAAGATCTCTTGGGAAGATATCGATCCGACTGTTTTTATTGACGACGACGGACAGGCATATCTTTATTGGGGGAATACCCAATGCTACTATGTCAAACTGAAAAAGAATATGATCGAGCTGGATGGTCCTATCGTACCGGTTCATCTGCCCCGATATACGGAAGCTCCGTGGATACATAAGTGTGGAGACTGGTATTACCTTTCATATGCTTCTGAATTTCCGGAAAAGATATGCTACGCCATGAGCCGTAGCATTACCGGACCTTGGGAATACAAAGGCATCCTTAATGAGATAGCCGGCAATTCCAATACCAATCATCAGGCTATTATCGAGTTCAAGGGCGACTGGTATTTCATTTATCATAATGGAAGCATCAATACAGCCGGAGGCAGTTTCCGCCGTTCCGTCTGCATCGATCGTTTGTATTATAACGAGGACGGTACCATGAAACGCATTCAGATGACAACGGAAGGCGTACAATAAACAGGAAATTATAGGGTTAGGTTAGATAATAGGTTTTTAGATTTTTGTTAATTGAAAAGTAAGGGCGTCCTTCCATTCCGGAAAGACGCCCTGCTTATTTAATTCTGATGAATAATAACTTATTCTACTCTGCGTGAACCGTCACCGATTACTACATCGTACACTTTCGGGCTTCTGCCGAATTTAGCTTTGAAAGCTTCTTTTGTCTTTTCAACGAAGTTGTCATACAGTTCGTTCTTGACAAGGTTGATAGTACAACCACCGAATCCGCCACCCATTACGCGTGAACCGGTTACACCGTATTCTTTAGCGCAATCGTTCAGGAAGTCCAATTCTTCACAGCTGACTTCGTACAATTTGCTCATGCCGTGATGTGTTTCGTACATCTTCTTGCCTACGGTTTCGTAGTCGTCTTTTTCCAAAGCGTCGCAAACATCGAGTACGCGCTGTACTTCTTCGATCACATATTCGGCACGCATATAATCTTCAGCGCTGATATCAGCTTTCGCTTCTTCCAGCATGTCCATTGTACAGTCACGCAGGAATTCTACATGCGGATGTTTTTTCTGGATAGCGGCAACAGCAGCTTCACAGCTTTGGCGACGCTTGTTATAAGCAGAAGAAGCCAATTCGTGTTTAACAACTGAATCCATCAGAACCAGACGATAACCTTCCGGATGGAACGGGAAATACTTATATTCGAGTGAACGGCAATCCAGACGGATCAAACTGCCTTCTTTTCCGAATACGGAAGCGAACTGGTCCATAATACCGCAGTTCACGCCACAATAATTGTGTTCAGTAGCCTGACCCACTTTAGCCAATTCAAATTTGTCGATTTTACCTTCACCGAACAGTTCATTCAATGCGAAAGCATATGTACTTTCCAGAGCAGCAGAAGAAGACATACCTGCACCCAGAGGCACATCGCCGGAGAAAGCGGTATTGAATCCTTTCACGTCTACGCCACGTTTGATCATTTCACGGCATACACCGAAAATATATCTTGCCCAGCTTGCGCGTGGAGCATCTTCTTCGTTCAGACCAAATTCTACATAATCCTTCAAGTCGATAGAGTAAGCCTTTACTTTGTCAGTACCGTTAGGTTTGATTTCAGCAATCATCCCTTTGTCTACCGCTCCCGGAAAAACGAATCCACCGTTGTAGTCAGTGTGTTCACCGATCAGGTTGATACGGCCCGGAGAAGCATATAAAAATCCAGTAGTTCCATCAAAGTGTTTAATGAAGCGACTTCTTACGTATTCTATATCCATGATAAATCAATTTTATAAGGTGAATAAATTAAATTCAGATAGATTATTCTACCGGAATATCTTTATTGACATTTTTGCAACCTACCAGACCGTAGTACAGCAAATATGCCAAAGCAGCGATAATTACCCAGTAGCTAGCCATGAAACCGGCTACGTCAGCTACCCAGCCTTGAATTACAGGCAGGATACCTCCACCGCATACCAGTACCATAAACAGACCGGAAGCAGCAGCCAGATATTTACCCAATCCTTCTACAGCAAGGTTGAAGATACCACCCCACATGATAGAAGTACAGAGACCAACTAATACCAGGTACATAGCGTTAATGGGCACTTCGGCAAAACCGAATGACAAACCGCCAGTCTGCACCTTGTTGAAGTACAGGCAAGTTAACCAATGTTCCTGTGGAGGAGAAGATAGCAAGGAATACTAAAATTAATCCCAGAGCAGATGTAAAAGTAAGCATCGCTTTACTGGAGATTTTAGCGCCAAGTGAAGCACCTGCCAGACGGCCGACCAACATCAGGAACCAATAAGTTCCTACCACGAAACCGGAGATAGTAGAAGCAATGCCGGCACCGCCTTTTTCTACAGGGTCGGTAAGGAACAGGTTCAGAGTACCCGGTACACCTACTTCAATACCTACGTATACAAAGATAGCGATAGCACCTAGTACAAAGTGGCGGAACTTCAAAGCACCTTTCATCAGTGTGCTGATCGGTTCTGTTGTGGTAGCAGCATTCGGTTCCGGAATACGTACAAATAAAAGTACGAAGAATGCGAAAGCGAATACAGCCATTGCGGTGTACATTACAGGGAAAATCTGAGAGATAGTAGCTTTTTCGATAGATCCGGCGATCAGGATACCAACGAACATCGGAGTGATGGTAGCCATTACAGAGTTGAAAGAGCCGCCCACCTGGATAAGCTGGTTACCTTTGTTACCTTCACCACCCAGTTTGTTCAACATCGGGTTTACTACAGTGTTAAGCAAACACATAGAGAAACCTGCTACGAATGCACCGATCAAATAAACGGCAAAAGCCATTTCCGGGCTTGAATGACCGGACAGGAATTGAATACCTACGCCGATAAAACCGATAGCTACTGCGATAAGTGCTGTTTTCTTATATCCCACACGTTGCAACAAGATACCGCTGGGGAATACCCATTACTGCATAAGCTATAAAGTTACCGAAGTTTCCCAGCATACCCAAAGCATTGGATACGTCGAATTGGTTCTTCAGCACAATACCCATAGGAGCTGCGAGGTTAGTAACGAATGAAATCATACCGAAAAGGAAAATCATCGTGATAATGGCAATGATTTTTCCATTCTTTTTTTCTTGTGTCATGGTTCTATTAAAAATGTTAGTTTATAAAATTAGGTTAGTTATTTTTTTATCTTTTATTTTTCCACACCGAATTTGTAGATAGTCACCTGCTGGTATTCATCGCCCGGCAATAAAGTAGCCGAGGGGAAATGAGGTTTGTTCGGAGTGTCGGGGAAACATTGTGCCTCGAAGCAGATAGCGCTTCTTGCAGGGAATGTAGCACCGTGAGCACCTTCGAAACCATTCAGCCAGTTACCGGTGTAAAGTTGTACACCTGCTTCAGTTGTGTATACTTCCATGGTACGACCGCTATTCGGTTCGAAACAAGTGGCAGCCAAATCCAGTGAACCTGTTTCAATCTTGTTCAGTACGTAGCAGTGGTCGTATCCGGCACCGTTAATCAGTTGTTGGAATTTATCGTTGATACGTTCGCCTACGGTATGCGGAGTGGTGAAGTCCATTGGAGTACCTTCTACTTTGGCAACTTCTCCGGTTGGGATAGAAACTTCATCGATAGGCGTGTAGAAATTAGCGTTGATAGTAACAATATTGTTTTCGATAGTAGGAGTAGGATTGCTGATACCAGCCAGATTGAAGAAACCGTGATTGGTCAGGTTGACTACAGTAGCTTTGTCAGTTGTAGGCACGATATTCGATTACCAGTGCATTTTTCTTCTTCTTCCAGGCGATAAACCATTTCAACCTCCAGATTGCCGGGGAAACCTTCTTCGCCGTCGGCTGAAACATAATTGAACTGGATTATATTTTCAGCCAGTTGGTCGGCATCCCAAACGCGGGCGTGAAAACCGGTAGGTCCTCCGTGCAGGGAGTTGGGTCCGTTGTTGATGGTGAGCTCGTGCTCTTCTCCGTACAATGTGAATTTTCCTTTGGCGATGCGGTTGCCATAGCGTCCGATAGTAGTGCTGAGGAAGGGTTCCGGGCTGTTGACAACGTGGTCTATGCTGTCGTGTCCGAGGACAACGTTTGCATATTTTCCATCTTTATCCGGTACCATGATAGCGAGAATGGCACAGCCGTAATTAGTTACGGCAACTTCCATCCCTTTTTTATTTTTGAGGATAAATAAATCAGTTTCTTTATTATTTATCTCCTTTTGGAAATCTTTCCGGCTGAGCCCTGATAGATTCCCTTCCGTTGGGAATGTGTTATTCATGTCTGGTATTCTTAAAATTTTCTTGCAAATAAAGGTAAATTCTTTGTTACTCACAAATTATTCCGGCTAAATATGGTGGGTAGTTTAGGAAAGTTTAGCGTTCTCACTTAGGTTTCTGTATTTTTCATCCTTCTTTTTCTTTTAAAGTGAACAATTTTTTCGTATGTTTGTTCCCGGATTATTATAATCCGGGAGAATTTAATCTAAGTTTATTAACAAGAAAAACAAAAATGTATCCATTAAAATTCGAACCTATTCTGAAGCAGACGCTTTGGGGGGGCGACAAAATTATTCCGTTCAAGCATTTGAATTCAGACTTGAAAGGAGTAGGAGAAAGCTGGGAGATTTCCGGCGTAGAGGACAATGAATCTGTTGTGGCTAATGGCCCGGACAAAGGTTTAACTCTGGCTGATATGGTGAGAAAGTATCGCGAGGAACTGGTTGGCGAAGCGAATTATGCTCGTTTTGGCAATAAATTCCCACTGCTTATCAAATTCATCGATGCAAAGCAGGATTTATCCATTCAGGTGCATCCGGCAGATGATTTGGCAAAGAAAAGGCACAACTCAATGGGTAAAACCGAAATGTGGTATGTAGTGGATGCTGATAAAGGAGCGAAACTGCGTTCTGGATTTTCCGAGCAAATCACCCCAAAAGAATATAAAGAGCGCGTGCTGAACAATACGATCACTGACGTATTGCAGGGAGTATGAGATCAAGCCGGGAGATGTATTTTTCCTTCCTGCCGGACGTGTGCACAGTATTGGCGCCGGTGCGTTTATTGCCGAAATCCAGCAGACTTCGGATATTACTTATCGTATCTATGACTTCAACCGTAAGGATGCAAACGGAAAGACTCGTGAATTGCATACTGACCTGGCGCGTGAAGCCATCAATTACGAAGTGTTGGATGATTATCGTACCAAATACGAAGCGGTGAAAGATGAGCCGGTAGAACTTGTAGCTTGTCCGTACTTCACTACTTCCGTGTATGATATGACCGAAGAAATCAGCTGTGATTATTCAGAACTCGATTCATTCGTGATCTTCATTTGTATGGAAGGTGCATGCAAGATAAAAAGACAATGAAGGTAATGAACTGAAAGTAGGTGCCGGAGAATCTATTCTGCTTCCTGCTACAACACAGGATGTAACAATTACTCCGGAAGCTGGAAACGTAAAATTGCTGGAAACATACGTGTAAATAATAGACAATATTATTGATAAAAGTATAGACCGGGCAGGCGAGAAAAACTTTCTCGCCTGCTTTGCGTTGTAGAAAGAAAGGCGTATCGATTTTGTCTTACAGACTGACAAATTCATATATGTGATGGAATTTAAGTTGGATGGTACTGCTGAAGAAGCTATCAAACAGATTAATGAAAAGCATTATGCACTTCCTTTTGAGGCAGACGGACGCCGACTTTTCAAGATAGGTGTCAATTTTAGCTCAGAAACACGCAATATTGAGAAGTGGATAGTGGAGTAGCATCAATTCTATCCCCATTCAGTTTTATATAATTTTTTGGAAAGGTTTTAAACTTCTGTTGCTAAATCATTTTTTTCGTCTTATCATTGTATAAATTTACTAGTGATATATATGAATAAAAATGGATTTAGCCGTTGTGCGGAGTCGTACATCGGTCGTTTACGAAAAGAGGGGCGTCATTCTACGGCCCATGTTTATACGAATGCTCTTTTTTCTTTTTACCAAGTTTTGTGGCACTACCCATGTTGCTTTCCGGCAAGTCACCCGTGAACGCTTGCGCTGTTACGGGCAGTATCTTTATAGTTCCGGTCTGAAGCCGAATACGGTATCAACGTATATGCGTATGCTTCGTAGCATCTATAATAGAGGAGTGGAGTCGGGCAGAGCTCCGTATGTGCATCGTCTGTTTCATGATGTTTATACGGGAGTGGATATTTGCCAGAAGAAAGCGTTGCCTGTCGGAGAACTTAATCGCCTCCTCTATGAAGATCCCAAATCGGAACGTTTGCGTCGTACGCAGGCTATCGCTGCCTTGATGTTTCAATTCTGCGGAATGTCTTTCGCTGACCTTGCTCATTTGGAGAAATCTTCGCTGGAACGGAATATCATCCGGTATAATCGTATCAAGACGAAAACTCCGATGAGTGTGGAAGTACTGGATACTGCACAGGATATAATCAGCCGGCTTCGCAACTGTCAGCCTTCTCATCCGGATTGTCCCGACTATCTGTTCAGTATACTTCTTGGCGACAAGAAGAGAGAAGATGAAAGTGCATATCGGGAATATCAGTCCGCTCTCCGCAGGTTCAATAATCGTCTGAAGAGACTTTGCAAAGGCTCTTCGGCTGACTTCTCCTGTCACTTCCTATACTATCCGTCATTCCTGGGCTACTACCGCTAAGTATCGTGGTGTTCCTATTGAGATGATCAGTGAGTCGCTGGGGCATAAGTCTATTAAGACTACTCAGATTTATCTGAAAGGTTTTGGTCTGCAGGAACGTACAGAAGTGAATCGAATGAATTTATCTTACGTGAAGAACTGTCGGATAGGACGGGTGTAAAATATTTAATAAGTTGATAGTCAGTATGGATCTGTTTCTGTTACTTCTTAGGTAACGGAAGTGTATACAGCATAAACGAACAATGAAAAAAGGTTGAAAAGCTAGCAGCAAATATGTTGTCAAGAGAGTTACACCCTAAGTAGAAGGGTATATACCTGGTGAAATGGAAATTAGGTATATAAGGGAGTGGGGCATGAAAATAAGTATTTTTCATGTCTAAAGATGTTTTTATCCCCTATATTTTAGATAAAACTAAAAAAAATGGGATTTTATTTGTTTTCTATTTGTGTTTTTGTCTATCTTTGCATCAAATTTACTTCCGTTACCTAAGAAGTAACGGAAAAACATGGGGTAAAAAAGTATGATTTTAACAAACGAGAAATCAGCCATCCTCGGGACCAAAAATGGGACAGGGGAGGGCGTAGCGTGCTTAAAACGCTGGTATGTGGCACATGTTCGCATACATCACGAAAAAAAAGTAGCCGAATATTTGGGGAAAATGGGAATTGAGACTTTTGTTCCTGTCCAGCAAGAAATCCATCAATGGAGTGATCGCCGTAAATTAGTTGAAACAGTTCTTCTTCCGATGATGGTTTTGTTCATGCCGATCCGAAGGAACGGATGGCTGCTTTAACTCTTGACCACGGTAAGCCGTTACATGGTGTTGCGTGGTGAGGGAAAGCCTGCTGTGATTCCTGATGATCAGATGGCGCGTTTCCGTTTTATGCTCGATTATTCGGAAGAGGCAATCTGTATGAATTATTCTCCATTAGCTCGTGGAAAGAAAGTTCGTGTTATCAAAGGTCCTTTGACGGGGGTTGGAGAACTAGTTGCGTTAGATGGCAAAAGTAAGATTGCTGTCCGGCTGGATATGTTGGGCTGTGCCTGCGTGTCGATATGCCTATCGGATATGTAGAGCAAATTGGCGAAAGAAACTAAGTAGGTGATGGGGACCTTCAATAGTAGCATACAGGGGAAAATAGAAAAACTTCAAAAAACAGTTGATACATTGCTTCATATGGGTGAGAATATGGACTGTATATGTGTCGACGATCTTTCACTACTTAATAAAGAGATCCATGAACAGATCAATGATCTGTATCCTTGTCACGGTAAGACTGCTGAGCAGGAAGCTGCTTTTGTGTGTCTGTCTCTTCTGATGGGATATAGTGTGTCTATGTATGCCAATTCGGAGGATGAGGCAAAGAAGAAGACTGTTCTGAGGCGTTCGCAAATGATTCTGAAAAACCAATTGCCTTCACCATTGAAAATTCAGTTACACACAATCTACGATAAACTATTGTCATAGTAAATCTACTTTTTGGAAAAAGACTTTATAATTTATTGGGGTATTTAAATTATGAAACACGCATTTGACCGTTTTGTTCAATATTTGCAGAAAAACTATTTTAGTTATTGGATTGTATTAGGAATTGATACGTTCATAGCTTTGATTTGTACCTGGGTGTCATTTATCGGCATTCATTATATAACGGAGACTTCTAAGGAAATCACTTCTCTCTTCCATATTTTGGCGATTTCGGTGATTTCCAGTGTCTTAGGTTCCTTTTTATTCCATACCTACCGTAATACGATCCGTTTTTCCCAGTTGAAGGAATTATGGAGAATTGCCGGAAGTGCACTGATAAAAGCTGTCTGTATCGCAATGGCTATCTGGCTTTTTCTGCCTCAGACGGGACTGCATAATAGTCAGAAAATAGTCTTTGTACTGTTTGATGGTATGCTGACTTTTATTGCCATGGTAGGCTTCCGTATTCAGCTGATTCTGGTTTATGAACTCCTGCTGAATATGCTGAATAAGAAGAATATGCATATTCTGATCTATGGTATTGATGATAAGAGTGTGGCATTGAAAGTCCGGCTAATGAACAGCTCCCACTATAAAGTGGTAGGCTTCTGCATCTACGGAACGGGCGACTCCATCCGACGCGTGGCTGATCTTCCCGTTTATTCATTTAAGGATGAAGAGTGCTTTAACAAGCTTATTCATAAGAAGTGTATCGGCGGCATCCTGTTTGCCCGTTACGAGAATACCCGTGAAGAGGAAGACCGCCTGCTTCAGTATTGTAAAAGGAGTGGATTGAAAACGTTGATTGCTCCGAGTATCAGTGAGGCTGACGAAAACGGCAGTTTCCACCAATGGGTACGCCCTATCAAAATTGAAGACTTGCTGGGTCGTTCAGAAATTCATATCAATATGGAGGAGGTGATGACTGAGTTTTGTGGCAAGGTTGTGCTGGTGACAGGAGCTGCCGGTAGTATTGGTAGCGAACTTTGCCGGCAACTGGCTCAGATGAACATCAAGAAACTGATCATGTTTGATTCCGCCGAGTCACCTTTGCATAATGTCCGTCTGGAATTTGAGAAGAATTATCCCGGTCTTGATTTTGTTCCTGTCATTGGAGATGTCCGTGTGAAAGAACGTCTCCGTATGGTCTTCGAAACTTATCAGCCTCAGATAATCTTTCATGCCGCTGCTTATAAGCATGTTCCGTTAATGGAAGAGAATCCCTGTGAAGCTGTGCTGGTCAACGTTGTCGGTTCTCGCCAGGTTGCCGATATGGCAGTTGAATACGGAGCTGAGAAGATGATCATGGTTTCTACCGATAAGGCTGTAATCCTACCAATGTAATGGGATGCTCGAAACGCTTGGCCGAGATCTATGTACAGAGTCTGGGCTGTGCCATCCGTGAGGGCAAAGTGAAAGGTCGTACCAAATTTATCACTACCCGCTTTGGTAACGTCTTGGGTAGTAACGGTTCTGTCATTCCCCGCTTTAAGGAACAGATTGAGAATGGCGGCCCTGTCACAGTAACTCACCCTGATATCATTCGTTTCTTTATGACTATCCGAAGCTTGTCGCCTGGTAATGGAGGCTGCTACGATGGGTGAAGGCAATGAGATCTTTGTCTTTGAGATGGGAAAAGCCGTGAAGATTGTCGATCTGGCTACCCGTATGATCGAACTTGCCGGTTATCGTCCTGGTGAGGATATTGAGATAGAGTTTACGGGATTGCGTCCGGGTGAGAAGCTTTATGAAGAAGTCTTGAGTGATAAGGAAAATACGATTCCTACAGAGAATAAGAAGATAATGATAGCTAAGGTACGTCATTATGAATATACTGATATCCTTGACACTTATGGGGAGTTCGAGAAGTTATCCCGTACGGTAAAGATCATGGACACAGTGAAGCTAATGAAGAGAGTGGTACCTGAATTTAAATCCAAGAACTCGCCGAAGTTTGAGGTCTTGGATAGATAACTAGAATAATTCTGAACACTAACATAAATCAACAATGGATACAAAAGATTTAAAGATTGCTGTTGCAGGTACCGGCTATGTTGGTCTTAGCATAGCAACACTTTTGTCGCAACATCATCAGGTGACGGCAGTCGATGTGATTCCCGAGAAAGTAGATATGCTTAATCGTAAACAATCACCTATTCAGGATGAGTATATAGAGAAGTATCTATCCGAAAAGCATTGAACCTAACGGCTACGCTTGACGGCGCCAAGGCATACAGTGATGCGGATTTTGTGGTTATAGCGGCTCCTACTAATTATGATCCTGTGAAGAACTATTTCGATACTCATCATATAGAGGATGTCATAGACCTGGTTTTAATGTCAATCCTGATGCTGTGATGGTAATTAAGTCTACTATTCCAGTGGGATATTGTCGGGGACTTTATTTGAAATATGCCCGCAAGGGAGTAGGAAGCTTAATTGCTTTTTTCTCCGGAATTTCTTCGTGAGAGTATGGCTCTTTACGATAATTTGTATCCAAATCGTATTATTGTCGGCTATCCAAAACTAATTGATGGCGAGCAGTTCGACGAGGAAAACGAAGCTATTAAGGTCATTGCGGATATTCCTGCCTTAGAGAAGGCTGCGCGTACTTTTGCCGCATTGCTTCAGGAAGGTGCAATAAAGGAAGATATTCCTACACTTTTTATGGGTATCAAGGAGGCAGAGGCTGTTAAGCTGTTTGCTAACACCTATCTTGCTTTGCGTGTCAGTTATTTTAATGAACTTGATACTTATGCAGAGATGAAAGGTCTGGATTCTCAGTCGATAATACAGGGTGTTGGTTTGATCCTCGTATTGGCACACATTATAACAATCCTTCCTTTGGTTATGGTGGCTATTGTCTGCCGAAAGACACGAAACAACTATTGGCTAACTATCAGGATGTACCTCAAAACATGATGACTGCTATTGTCGAAAGTAACCGTACAAGAAAAGACTTCATAGCTGATCAAGTTTTGTCTAAAGCCGGATATTATGGTTATAGCGAACAAAATGACTATAATAAGGAAAAAAGAAAGTATGCGTCATTGGAGTCTATCGTTTGACCATGAAATCCAATTCTGACAACTTCCGTCAAAGTGCCATTCAAGGGATTATGAAACGCATCAAAGCGAAAAAGGAGCATCTATTGTTATTTACGAACCTGCTATACAAGACGGTGAGACGTTCTTTGGTAGTCAAGTGGTGAATAGTTTGGCAAAGTTTAAAGAAATGAGCCATGCTATCATCGCTAACCGTTATGATAGTTGCTTAGACGATGTGATGGAAAAAGTCTATCACTCGTGATATTTTTCAGAGAGATTGATTATGGTAAACTATAATATAGATTTGGAAGGTAAAAACTGTTCTTGTAACAGGTACAGCTGGATTTATAGGTCGCAATTTTGTAAAGCCGATTTTTCACGATATAAAAGATATTAAGATAGTAGGAATTGACTCTATTACTGATTCCTATGATATTAATCTTAAGTATGATCGTTTGAAGGAAATAGAAATTCTAAATCGTGATTGGATATTTGTCCATGTCTCTATTGCCGATAAAACTATTGTTGATAAAGTATTCTAAAAAGGCTCGCATATTTTCATTAAATATATAAGGCACGATGATTACAATAAACCAAGAAATAGAAAAAAGGTATTAAGGCTGCACCTCTTGATGCAGACTGTGATTCTTTCAACGAAGTAATTTCAGCTCTGACAGATTATGTTGATGAGGGTATTGCTGCTGGCATTTTCGAATCAGCAATACAATACTATCTTCAGATATTGAAGTCTGTCTCTATCCATTTTGTCGATGATTGTCATTATGACTACTTTGATGACATGTATAGTCTGGACTACACGTTGCAATATACTTGTGAGAAATTCATTAAAGCCTATAATGAGGGTCAGATGAACGATGATTATTACGTACAATTAAAGGAAGGTATGGCAGAGATAACTTTGATGGAAGCTTTTCAAGACTATGGTTATCCTTATGTCTGCTCAATGAAATGATGTTTGTTGCACATATTGGCCTTTTGTATATGATTGAAGCTGAGTATATCAAGCTCCGCTGGAGTGCTGACGAGATAAAGCTACGTCGGTTAAAAGCTGATGTGACGGCAATACTTCCCTCTCTTTATGCTAAAGCAGAAAAGATGCTAAAGAATAGGAAACGTTTACATTACGGTGACTTAATGAACAAAGTTCTTCATTATATTCTTAATGGTTGGTCTGAATTGCAGAACTACCGTACGGTCGTTATACTATCGACAATATGATCGCTGAGCGTGTCATCAGATCCTTTACCGTAACCAGAAACAGCCAAGATGCATGGTCTTGAAGTCAGGGACTATCTGATACATATATTCCGTGAAATAATGAATGGAAATAAAGACTGCGCAACATACGCTCCTGAAGCGTTTCTAGCATAAAAAAAAGCAATTTAAAATGTTAAATCTAAAAATATCAGCGATGATAAGTTGCTGATATTTAATAGGGAAAAAGACTATTGAGTGCTTACAATAATATAGAAAATTCCAATATGAAGAAAGTAATGCTCGTTTTTGGCACTCGTCCCGAGGCCATTAAGATGTGTCCGCTTGTGAAGGAACTTCAGAAGCGAAATACTGAGTTCGAAACCATCGTGTGCGTCACCGGTCAGCATCGCGAAATGCTCGACCAAGTGCTCACCATCTTCGATGTCAAGCCTGACTACGACCTCAACATCATGAAGCAAGGTCAGGACCTCACCGATGTCACTGCACGCGTCCTCACCGGTCTGCGTGACGTCTTCATGGAGTGTCGCCCAGACGTAGTCCTCGTTCATGGCGACACCACTACCTCTACCGCAGGCGCCCTCGCCGGCTTCTACGCACAGATTCCTGTAGGTCACGTAGAAGCTGGTCTTCGCACCCATAACATCTACAGCCCATGGCCAGAGGAGATGAACCGTCAGATTACTGGTCGCATAGCCACCTATAACTTTTCGCCAACACCACTCTCAGAGTCTAACCTCCAGGCAGAGAAGGTAATGGGCGAGATCCATGTCACAGGCAACACCGTCATCGATGCCCTCCGCATGGTGGTCGATAAGCTCTCTACCGATGCCATCCTTGCCGAGGAGCAGAACAAGGTGCTACTCAATGTTGGCTACGATGTCACACGTCTTACCGATGGTCGCAAACTCGTCCTCATTACTGGTCACCGTCGCGAGAACTTCGGCGACGGCTTCATCCGTATGGTTACAGCCATGAAGGATCTCTCCGAAAAGTATAACGATGTTGATTTCGTTTACCCAATGCACCTTAATCCAAACGTGCGCAAGCCTATCCACGAGGTGTTTGGCGAAGACCTCACTCGTTCAAACTTCTTCTTTATCGAGCCACTCCAATACCTCGAGTTCGTCCACCTCATGTCTAAGGCCAACATCGTCCTCACCGACTCAGGCGGCATTCAGGAAGAAGCCCCAAGCCTTGGTAAACCTGTCCTTGTGATGCGCGACACCACCGAGCGTCCAGAAGCCCTTAAAAGCGGCACTGTTCATCTCGTTGGCACCGATTACGATAAGATCGTCACTGAAGTCTCAGCTCTGCTCGACGATCCAGTAGCTTACGAGCGCATGTCGAAGGCAATCAATCCTTATGGCGATGGTCAGGCATGCCGCCGCATTGGAGATGTCCTTGCTGGCAAGGAGACCGACCGCTACGAGGTGCAGTAAACGAACAAAGCAATATAAGCAGCCAAAGGTTCGATTCCTTTGATTATTACAAAGAACTCAAACGGCTGGTGCCAAATCATAAAATTTGTGAGCATGTCTCAAAATACAACAGCAAACAACAAACGCATAGCGAAGAATACAATATTTTTGTATCTTCGAATGTTCATAGTGCTAATCTTGACCTTGTATATCTCAAGAGTAGTACTCGAGGTTCTTGGTGTAGTCGACTATGGGGTGTACAATGTCGTAGGCGGCTTCGTTGCGATGTTTGCCTTCTTGAATACCTCAATGTCAAATGGAGTCCAACGATTCTACAATTATGATATTGGCGAATCTGGTGGTAAGAACATCTCCCAAATATATACAACAGCATTATACATTCAGATTATCCTCGCAATCATTATATTTGTACTAGCAGAGGCACTTGGTATATGGTACATCAACAATGTGATGGTTATACCAGCCGATAGAATTGTTGCCGCCAACTGGGTATTCCAATTCTCAATCATATCATTCTTGTCTGTCATAGTCCAAGTTCCTTATGCAGCTGCTATAATGGCCTACGAGCGAATGAATTATTATGCTATCGTTAGTATTATAGATGTGTTCCTGAAACTGTTTGCTGTCATAAATTTTAAGTTTATCAATAGCTTTGATACCTTGATAGTATATGGATTCGTAATGATGCTAATCTCAGCGACAAACTTTTTCTTATACTTTATTTATTCGAAAAAGGAGTTTGCATCAATTCGCTTTTCAAAAGACATTGATAAACCATTGCTCAAGCGAATGATATCTTTTTCTGGATGGAATATATTTGGATCTTTTGCATACATGATAAAAAGACCAAGGGCTGAATATGCTTCTAAACGGTTATTTTGGTCCTATCGTAAATGCTGCAAGAGGCGTTTCTTATCAGGTATCCAGTGCATTAAATGGCTTCTCTACGAATATCTTTACTGCATTCCGCCCACAATTGATGCAATCTTTCTCATCACAGGATTATCAAAGGACAACATCCCTTATGTTTTCCATGTCGAAATTTACATATTACCTTATGGTGATGATATCATTTCCCGTTATGATAGAGATCGACTATATCCTTCATTTATGGCTTGGTGAGAACGTTCCGGATGGTACTGCAATATTTACAATATTGGTAATCCTGAATATGCTTGTGACCAACTTTAATCCTCCAGTATCTCAGGTCGTTCATGCAACAGGCAATATGCGGAAATATCAAGTAATAACAAGTGTAATTCTCACCACCATATTGCCAATATCATGGGTGGCATTACATTTTGGCACATCTGCGGTAAGCGTGTTTTTGGATTAGCCTTTTTTTGTGGCAATCGTTAATCAAGGCATATGTTTAATAGTATTAAGAGGAATCTTCAATTACAGCATACGAGCATATATTCGAAAAGTGATTATTCCTTGTACCATAGTAAGTGTTACGGTTCTACCAATCCCATTCTTCCTTCACTCATTTCTTGAAGCTGGTGTAACTCGACTTATTTTGGTCTTGATAACAAATACAATCGCGTCTTTTGCTTTCATTTATTTTGTGGGGCTGACGTATTCTGAGCGATTACTTACTAAAGAAATAATTACAAAAAATACTAAAAGAAAGTCGTGAATATATTTATTGCAGACTATCTCCCTATAAAAAAACAAGGGTGAAGAAGCCCTGTTGCGTGGAATAGAGTCTTTGTACAAAGAAAAAAATATAAAGAAGATATTAACTTTTTGTTTTTGGCCAGTCAGATGAGATTGAGCACGATGGCAATATAACGTCATTCCCCGTAAAATGGTGTTATCCAACCTACAAGTATCCAAAAGAAATTTGCAGGCAGAGTTGGTTTTTATTAAGCGTTTACTTTGTTCATTGACATATCAGATTGGTTTGTCACCTTATGTTAGTGAAGTAGAGAAGCATTCCGAGGTGATGTCTGCTTTTGCAAAAAGCAGACAAAATACTCTTGGCCCACGATGGCTTCTATAACACATTTTGTGCAGCACTTGGTTTTGTTCCTAAAGAAGAAAGGTTATAACTATTCTGTTCCAGGTACAGGATTTATGCCTCAGACAAAGTATGGTTTTCTTCACAAAGGGGCTAGATTATAAGTTCTACAATAACTCCGATTATAACGTATTTCGTGAGCAGACTTGTTTCGACTACGTTAATGGCATGAACTTAAAGAGGGTTCCTTACCTGTTACCTGATATGGCGTTTTTACTGTAAGACGAGCGACAGAGATGTAGAGAGAAGCAAAGCCATCCTTGATAAATATAATATCGGTAAAGATCAGAACGAGATTTCCATTGGTCTGACTATGTGTGAAAATTCCATTTCTTTCCATGGTAGTTTCCTCAATATGCCAAACAAGAGCGATGTCCATAGAAACTTCATAGCACAGTTGTTAGACAATGTTTCTAATAACATCAATTGCAAGTTCTATTTCATACCTCATTGTATTGAAAAAAGGCGCAGGTGATGATTTAGTAATCGCAGAAGATATTATTAATCGTATGAAGAATAAAGATAGGGTTGTTATCATACGAGAGGACTTGCCTGTAAATGTTTTGCGACCTATTTTGCATAATCTAGACTTTGTGTTAGGTGAGAGGACACATTCTATTATCAATTCTACAAGCATGTGTACTCCTTACTTTATGTTGACCTGTAAAATGGATTTTAGAAGTCATGATATTATTGGAAAAGGAATTGGTCTTCCGAATCAAATAATTGACCTTGATTCCCCACGCATTGATGATGTTACAGCAACGGTTATTAAAGGCATAAGTAATCGAAAATCCATAAAGCAACATTTGGAGTCATATAAGAGCATAGTTGCAAAAAAAGCAGAGAAACTTTATTATCTATTATTTGATATGCATCCTAATACAATAAAAAGAAGTAATAAAGAGCGACCTATGTTTAGGTTGTGGTTTGTGCCATGTGATAAATGAAGACACAGATATTACAGAGAAAGATGGTAATTTGAAATCATCTTTCAAAAATACTGCATCAAAAGAAGATCATATAAAAGTATGCCCAGGTGCCGGTTATGATATAGAGGAAATGGGAAAGTCTATACATCAAGCTCCTCATTTCATTTATGAACTCGGTTATTATTCTTCTCTGCAGTTAGTGCATTCTACAGATGATGAAATTCTCAAACGCGCATCGTCAGGTGGTGCTATGACTGCGATTGCATTATATATGCTCGAGAGCGGAAAGGCAGATGGAATTATCTGCACAAAGTATACTTACCTAACGGAAAGCCAAGACAAACGACTTATGTCGCAAGAACGAAAGCCGAACTTCTTGAAGCACAAGGTTCGAAATATTGCCCAACAAGCACCTTGTCTATTCTGACAGAATTAAAGGAAGGCGAGCGCTATGTGCTAATTGGAACGCCATGCCAAATTGCTGGTTGGCGTAAATACGCAAAATATTATAGCATAACCTTCGAGATTGTTCTTACAATTGCCAATTTCTGTGGTGGTTATCGCGATTACCGTGAAATGGACTATTTTGTCAAAGAAGTTGCG